>OJMI01002225.1_pt1 | contig 17835 bp, 10 predicted proteins | sample 1597131 | NCBI WGS metagenome assembly OJMI01 (sample SAMEA2452116, study PRJEB22498) | human gut metagenome | reverse complement strand
TACCGGCATTATTGCTGAGCTCTATCGGCTTGTTGACATCGCAGAGTATGGTGTGTGTCCGGAGGTTCCATTTCCATGGTACGATGTTGGCAACGTCGAGTGCCATGGAAAGTTTCCGGTTTGTCGACCTCAACTGTATTTGGGTGTGGTGCAACTCGGTGCTGTCAACGCAGAAGACGTGCATGTATTCGCCATTGTCGCTTGCCTTGACTACAATGTCGTAGAAAGTGTCTATCTTCTTGTAATAATAGGGGAAAGTTACGGAACGTTTCTCCTTCAATGCGATATTCATGAAATGGAGGAACTCGTTCATGGATTCGGGAAATAATTCGCTTCCCCGCTTGCCGACAGCCTCTTTGCGCATGATAAATCTGTCTTCGAAGAAATTGTTGACATCTATATATAAGGTGTCAGTAATGCGCCCTTTTTCATCTTTTATAAGTTTCTCATACATGTATAGGATGGGCATGTTGTTTATCAGATTTCGGTATTTGAGATTGCTGTCCAGTTGTTGCTGCTGTAATCTTTTGATTCTACTCAGTGACTGTAGGCGGAGATATTGGAAAAAGAACAGCAGAGTTATGATTGCGGCAGTGATACTGATAATGACATATTCGTACTTCTCCCAGAAGGTGGGAGGCATGTTGTAGAATATGGTACCCTTGGGGCATAGCTTCGGATTCAGGTCACGCTGCAGAAGGGATTTATAGTTGAATACGGGGGCTCCGTCGTCGGGATAGTATAACGGGATGTTGCGTGCCGGGGTACCATCCAATATCTTGTGGATGGTTTCCAGTAGCCGGGCATTATATTTCTCTTTGTTGTAAATGTAGCCGCCTACAATCCCCCCTTCTTCTTCAATACCGATGGCCCTTAGCGAAAACAAAGGGATGGGGGCGGTAGAGATGACCCGGTGGGAATTACTCCTCATGATATTGTCATGGGGAGAGCTCTTGTACAGCCAGGATGAAAAGATGACTCCGGTAGTATGGGGATTCACGTGGTTCAGTATATTGAAAAGGCTGTCCGTTCGGATGTCCTTCGCACTAAGGAACTGGTAATCCAACTCCGGATACTTTTCACGGATAATCTCGGACAAGTCATAGTCGTTCTGCTGGCAGATGTATGTTTCATCCCCTATATACATGACCTTATCCATTTTGGGGATGAGTTGCTTCATGAGTTGCAGGTTCTCGTTCAGGTATACACTGGATTGCATTAAGGTCAGATTGTACTTCTTCTGTAGGTCACTGATGGGAATACGCTCTGTGCGGGGCAGGGCGTGCTCGCGTATCATTGTTTCCTTAGGACCGGTATAATCCCTCTCACCACATAATATCATGGGGATATCGGGCCACTGCCGGTTCAGTTCATCGCACATGATGAAACTTCCGCATCCGATAAGCACGATAAGTTTAGGGTTCTTGTAACTCTTGAACAAGCTCTCTTTGAATGTCTTCAGTTTATTTTCCTCGTCAAGTGTCAGCATTTTCATGTGTGCGGTGTATACTCCGATGTGGCTGTTCTGTGATGCCATGTTCACAATGGAGGTGATGAAATCATTACTCCAGGGATTGGCTTCTGTATAAGTGTTGATTATCAGAATATCGTCGACGTCTGTTGCGGGAGATTTTCCATATAGGGTGTCTGTGCAGGTGAACGAGCAGAGTATTGCAATTACTGTTCCCAGTATGTATTTCATATCCTTTGGACCGTTTTAATGTTTGCTATTGTGAAAATTCTTACAAATGTAGGGGTTTCCCGGTGGATAGACAAAGAAAAAGATGAATTTAAGCGGGATATGGAAAAATAAAGCGGAGCAACATATTGAAATGTCACTCCGCTTCTCATTGAGATGTTGAAAGATGTGTTTTCAGGAGATTTAGTTGTTTTCTTTTTTAATGTCTATGGTCATGAACCGTTCACCGTCATATAGACTTTTGACGCGGATGTTCAGTCCTTTTTTCTCTTTCAGCTGTTCCGCTATATTGTCCAGCTTGAAGGAGGCCAGTCCGGTGCCCAGTGTGAGCTGACTGTCATTGTAGGCATTGTGGCGGAATTCGAGATTGACGTAATCCGGTTTGTCGTTCTCGCCGGTGGATGCTTCGTTGATGACCAGGTTCAGCATGTGCTTCTTATCTTCGTTGTTACTGTGGTAGAATTGATACTTGATGTTCAGATACTCACCCGTAATCCATAAATCCGTGGCGTTGATGTTGTCGTCTCCGATACTGTCCGCCTTTTCGGCAGGCATGGAGTAGATGTCTTTGGTCAGAATATTTTCGATGTGCTTTATTTGGGCATTGTATTCGTAGCCTGGAAGTTTCTCTTCCAGTTCGCGGAAGTAGATGAAAGCCCTCTGGCCGTCTGTTACGGCATAGTCGTGAACATAGGTTGTGTCACTGGGATATAGTTTACTGCCTTCGTCCAGTGAGAAATAGTAGTCTTTTCCTTCGATGACCTTCACCGTACCTACGGCGAACAAAGTGTCATATTTGTCATCCCAATCGTCCAGGCATGATTGCAATACAATGGCAGTCAGGAATAAAAGCATGGATGTTGCCAATGTCATTCTCAGTTTCTTCATAAGTGGTAGGTTTTAGCTCTTTTTCTGTTTAAATCTTATTTTTGTATTCAAAAAATGCGGTGAAAAGCTAAATACTGCGTAGTATATTGTTAAAGAAATGAAAGTATGATTTTCTTCTCTGCCTGATGCAGTATTTTTGCGCCAGTTGCATTTTTAAGGTAAACACGTGTTAAAAGAGAGAATGGAAGAACAGGAATTGGCAGAACGCTGTAGGCAAGGGGACAACCTTGCCCGCAAAGAACTGTATGAGCGCTATGCGGGACGCATGCTCAGCGTATGCCTCCGTTATGCAGGTGACCGGGAGACTGCCCAAGACCTGATGCATGACGGTTTTCTGAAACTTTTTGATTCTTTCGATAAGTTCACTTGGCGGGGAGAGGGCTCTCTGCGGGCATGGATGGAACGCGTAATGGTGAATACGGTATTGCAGTATTTGCGGAAAAATGATGTGATGAATCAGTCATCGGCTTTGGAGAATGCACCCGAAGCTTATGAGGAACCGGAAGGTTCGTCGATAGATGTCATTCCTCAAAAGGTGCTGATGCAGTTTATCAGTGAACTGCCTGCCGGCTATCGTACCGTATTCAACTTATATATTTTTGAAGAGAAATCCCATAAGGAGATTGCTCGACTATTGGGAATTAATGAAAAATCCTCTGCCTCGCAGTTGACGCGTGCTAAAGCGACTTTAGCGGCAAAAGTACGTGAGTGGATGAAAAGAAATGATTAAATGAAGGAACGTATGGAAGATGAATTGTGGTTGAAAAAGATAAAGGACAAGCTGGAAGACTATTCCGAACCGTTGCCGGTTGCCGGATGGGAGCGGTTGGAAAAGGAATTGTCCCTTTCCGGAACTCCGATAACCGGATCGCATAGGATGATGCCTTTCCGTCGCTGGGCGGTGGCTGCGGCAGCTGTGCTGCTGGTGGCAGTATCGTCCGTCAGTCTGTGGCTGTTGCAGAGTCCGGTAGGGAATGAAATGCGGCATACGTCAGTGCCTGCTTTGGCTGTGGCTCCGGATGTCTTGCCGGAACAGACGGTACCTGCTGTACGGACTAATCCCATAGAGCCTGCCTATCGGGCACATGGAAATGCATCGGCACCCAATAGGGAGGCAAGTCGCCCTTTGGTTGCACAACATATCAGAATATCGGTTGACGATGAGCGGCAGGAGGAAATGTTGCCGGTTGAAACTGCAGGTGAGGCTGTCGGTATTGGGCAGCAGGCGGAAGAGCCGGTAATGGAAGATACGGACCATGCGACCGCAATGCAGGCAGAGGAACCGGAGAGAACAAGGAAAGACCGCTATCGTCCGTCAGGCCGGGACAAACTGCATCTTCCGGAAAGAAACAGTTCTGGTAGGGATACTAAAGGATGGGCGGTTGGCTTGTCCGTAGGAAATACGGGAGGTTTTTCATTGGCGAATGAAGGGGAAGCGAATGTGATGTCGGACTACATGCCTGGAAGTCCTATTTATGGCGGTAACGTAGATTTATCCTCTACGGCCAATGGCATTGTTACTATTCCCGACGGGCAGGAACTGGTTTTTAAGGATGGTATGCCCTATCTGCAAAGACGCGAAAAGAAAATTGCGGATATAGACCATAAACAACCGCTCAGTTTCGGTGTTTCGGTGCGGAAAAACTTGGCGAAGGGTTTCTCTGTGGAAAGCGGGCTGACGTATACCTATCTTGCTTCTGACGTAAGGTATGAGGGCAGCTCGGAAAAGATAAGCCAGAAGCTGCATTATATTGGCATTCCGGTACGGGCCAACTGGAACTTTGTGGATGCAAAGAACTTTACGATGTACGTTTCGGCGGGGGGTGCCATTGAAAAATGTGTGTATGGCAAGATTGGTACTGAGAGTGAGACTGTGAAACCGGTACAGCTTTCTGTCATGGGTGCTGTCGGTGCCCAGTATAACATAAGCAATAGGGTGGGCCTGTATGTGGAACCGGGAGTATCTTATTTCTTTGATGACGGTTCGTCGATACAGACTATACGCAAGGAGAACCCGTGTAACTTTACGTTGCAGGCCGGTATACGTCTTACTTATTGATAGCAGGACAGACATGTTTTTGTCCACTTTCTTGTAGATTCAGAATTTTCTTAATAACTTTCGGCCGTGTTTCTTCGTTGGTGGATGAAGGGACACGGTTTTTTATTGATTGAGAAGAAAGAAAGTAGGTCGGGACATGCCCGGCAATATAACAAACACGTAGTAAAATAGACAAAATGAAGATTAAAAAGAAAGTAGCCTTAAGCGGGCTATTGCTTTGTTGTGCAATCACGGCAAAAGCACAAGTGTGTATTACTCCCCAGGTGGAGCAGCGTGCCAGGGAGTTGGTTTCTCAAATGACGCTGGAAGAAAAAATCGATTACATTTCCGGTCCCAAATCTTTTTATATCCGGGCTGTACCCCGGCTTGGCATACCCGAAATCAGGATGGCCGATGGTCCGCAAGGCATACGTAACAATACTCAAAGTACCTTGTATCCTTGTGGCATCTTGTCGGCTTCGACATGGAACCGTAAGTTGGCTAGAGAGCTGGGACATGGTTTGGCCCGGGATGCAAAGGCCCGTGGGGTAAGTATTCTGTTGGGGCCTGGAGTCAATATCTACCGCTCTCCTCTATGCGGGCGAAACTATGAGTATTTTGGTGAAGACCCTTATTTGACGGGCGAAACTGCTAAAGAATATATCTTGGGAGTGCAGGAAGAGGGAGTTATGGCTACGGTGAAGCATTTTGCGGCCAATAACCAGGAGTGGAGCAGACATCATGCCAGCTCAGATGTGGATGAACGCACGCTGCAGGAAATTTATTTTCCCGCGTTCCGAAAAGCTGTGCAGGAAGCAGGAGTAGGGGCGGTTATGGATAGCTATAATCCGCTGAACGGGGTACATGCCACCGAAAACAGCTGGCTGAACATTGATGTATTACGCAAGCAGTGGGGATTTAAAGGTATCCTGATGTCTGACTGGACATCTGTATATTCCGGTGTGGGAGCCGCTAATGGAGGGTTGGATTTGGAAATGCCCGTCGGTAAATTCATGACCAGGGAAATTCTTATTCCGGCAATAGAGAATGGTATCGTGAAGGAAGAGACCATTGACGCCAAAGTCCGGCATATACTCCAGACATTGATTGCTTTTGGAGCACTTGATACTCCGAGAGAAGATAAATCTATCGATAAAGACAATGCACAGTCTAAGGAAATTGCACTTGACTTGGCGAGAGAAGGAGTAGTCTTATTGAAAAATGATAACGGTACGTTGCCTTACCGGAACGGTAGAACATTGGTAATCGGGCCTAATGCCGATATTATTCCCACAGGAGGAGGAAGCGGATTTGTCACCCCTTATTCGGTAGTGTCACTCTATGACGGTATGGTTCAGTTGAAGGGCGGCAGACAGATAGAGCTGCTGTCTGACAGCATTCTTTATAAGGATATGTCCCAACAGATTTATACGGATGGCAGTTTTACGCAAAACGGTTTTAAGGGCGAATATTATAATACTCGTAATCTTACCGGAGAACTCTTTCAAGCTGCCATAGAGCCTGCCATAGACCATGCCTGGAAATACGGTGCACCGTTCGACGGCATGCCGGTAGATCAGTTTTCTGCCCGTTGGACGGGAGTTTACAAGGCTGACAAGGATGGAACTGTCAAGTTCCAGCTGGCTGGCGATGACGGATACCGTCTGTTTGTAAACGATAAGCTGATTACCGGAGATTGGGGGAACCATTCATTCAGTACCCGCAGTGCATTTATGCAGGTCAGTGCAGGGGAGATATACCGGTTGCGTATTGAATATTTTGATAATGTGGGTGAGGCGACTGTCAGTTTCCAGGCAGGAATGATGGATGAGGAGCGTTTGGCCTCTTCACTGAAGCATGCCAGGAATGTTATTGTATGTGCCGGGTTCAACAGCAGTACAGAAGGTGAAGGGTTCGACCGTCCGTTTGCATTGTCATACGGGCAGGAATATCTCATTAATAAAGTGGCTTCACTTCATGATAATGTGGCTGTGGTGGTGAATGCCGGAGGTGGAATAGATTTCCGCAATTGGGGGCAGAGTGTACAAGCTATTTTGATGGCATGGTATCCGGGGCAGGAGGGTGGAAAGGCCCTTGCCGAAATCATTACGGGCAAGCTTTCGCCAAGTGGCAAACTACCAGTCAGCATCGAGGAAAAATGGGAAGATAATCCGGTATATGGTAATTATTATGACAATCGCAATGTACCTCATAAACGGGTGCAGTATGCCGAAGGTGTTTTCGTAGGTTATAGGGGATATGACCGGAACGGAAAGCAGCCGCTCTATCCTTTCGGGTATGGACTGTCATACAGTAGTTTTGAATATAGTAATCTGAGTGTTGAGAAGACGGGGGGAAGCCGGGTTACGGTAAGCTTTGACATCAAGAATACCGGAAAGATGGATGCTGCGGAAGCGGCTCAGGTATATGTGCGGGATGTGGAATGTTCTGTTCCGCGTCCATTGAAGGAGTTGAAAGGCTACGATAAGGTTTACTTGAAGAAGGGTGAAACCAAGCGCGTTCGGATATTGCTGGATGAGGAAGCCTTTGCCTACTATGATGTGGAATCACATCGGTTTGTAGTGGAAAAGGGGACTTTTGAGATTCTGGCAGGTCCTTCTTCAGCTGATTTACCATTGAAGGCAACTGTTGTTTTATGATAAAATAAATATCAAAACAAGAATGGCAGTATGAAAAAGATAATAATACTGATGGTTTGTCTGTGGGGACTTGGTAACACCTTTACCTCGGCACAAACTACGGAGAAGGAGAAATTCATCTCAAGCTTGATGAAGCAGATGACGCTGGATGAAAAGATAGGCCAGCTTGCACAATGCACCTACCGAGGGAATTTTACCGGACCCGACGGTGGAAATATTCCTAAAGAAGAGTATGTCCGGCAAGGCAGAATAGGCTCTATGCTGAATGTGATAGGAGTAAAGGATATACGCCGTTATCAAGAGCTTGCTTTGCAATCGCGTTTGCGCATTCCTTTAATTTTCGGACTGGATGTTATCCACGGCTATCGTACCGGATTTCCGCTTCCGCTTGCCGAGGCTGCAAGTTTCGATTTGGCCATGATTGAGGAAGCTGCACGCTACAATGCTTTGGAAAGTGCCGCCGATGGTTTGAACTGGGTTTTTGCCCCGATGGTGGATATTTCGTGGGACGCACGTTGGGGACGCGTCATGGAAGGGGCCGGTGAGGACCCTTATTATGGTTCTCGGGTAGCGGAGGCGCGTGTCAGAGGCTTGCAAGGAGACGATTTGGCAGACACGACGACTGTCATGGCATGTATGAAACATTTTGCCGGATATGGTGCACCGATAGCAGGAAAGGAGTATAATAGTGTGGATATGTCAATGGGCCACTTTGCCAATTTTTATATGCCTCCCTATAAGGCGGCCATAAAGGTAGGAGCAGCTACCGTGATGAGTGCTTTCAATGATTTTAATAATATTCCTTGTACTGCCAATGATTTCTTGCTCAACCGGCTATTGAGAGAGCAGTGGGGATTTAAGGGATTTGTTGTGTCCGATTATAATTCGGTAGAGGAATTGGTGAACCACCGTTATGCTGTTGACAAGAAAGATGCCGCAGCCAAAGCGCTGAATGCTGGTCTGGACATGGAGATGGTAAGTACCTGCTACTTGACTTATCTGAAGGAGCTTGTTCAAGAAGGGAAAGTAAAGGAGAGTGTGCTTGATGATGCAGTACGGCGTATATTGGAGAAGAAATATGAGTTGGGATTGTTTGAGGACCCTTTTCGCTACTGTAATCCGGAAAGAGCGGCCAGAATACTCAATGCGCCCGAAGTCCGTAATGCTTCGCTCCGTATGGCCGAGCGTTCCGTTGTATTGCTGGAGAATAGGGAATCTGTGCTTCCGTTGACGGCACAGACGAGGAAGATAGCCTTGATAGGAGGACTCTCAAAATCCCAGTACGATATGGCAGGTGCTTGGGCTGCCACTACGGACCGGAACAAAGTGGTGACCTTATATGATGCATTGGTCCGGAAAGGACTGGAGGTGAGCTATGCTGAAGGCTATGATATGAAGAGCAATCAGTTGACCGGATTGCAGGAAGCATTACAGGCTGCTGAGGCTTCGGATGTCATTGTTGTGGCGGTAGGCGAGAGATTCGGTCAGAGTGGCGAGAAGGCTTCCAAAGTGAATATAGCCATACCCGAGGGGCAGCAGAAGCTGGTGTCGGAACTGGCAAAGACTGGAAAACCTGTCATTGCTCTTGTCATGTGTGGGCGTCCGGTAATCTTCAATGAGATAAGGGAACATGCTGATGCGGTACTGTGTACTTGGTGGCTGGGAAGTGAGGCCGGCAATGCCATATGCAATGTGTTGTGGGGAGAGTATAATCCTTCGGCTAAATTGCCCATGACATTTCCTGCACACGTAGGACAGATTCCCATTTATTATCAGAATAAGAGCACCGGCCGCCCTACCGCATTGAAACAGACCTATAAGGCATCTTATATCGATGCTTCCACTGAGCCTGCCTATCCTTTCGGATATGGGCTTTCGTACACGGATTTTGGATATTCTGATTTGAAACTGCTGCCGGGCAAGGCTGCAGGCGTCCATACGGAGGTGTCGGTAAAAGTGACTAATACCGGTAAGTGTGCAGGAGAGGAAGTAGTTCAATTGTATGTGCAGGATAAGGTAGCCTCTGTTACGCGTCCGATAAAGGAATTGAAGGGCTTCAGGAAAATTCATCTGAATGTGGGTGAAAGCAAAACTGTAGCTTTTCAGATAACTGACGATGCACTGGGATTCTATGACAATGAGATGAATTATATGGTAGAACCTGGTGATTTCGTCTTTATGGTGGGTGGCAGTAGTGATGATGTACAGCAGATTACCTATAACTTGAAAGAATAGGATTCTTACCCTATAAATGAAAAGCAAGGCTGTCTGGAATCATATCCGGACAGCCTTGCTTTTCTGTTTTAGTTGGTTATCACATTCGTGAAATACTCTTTGAACAGTTTTTCTGCCCGTTCCAGTTGTTCCGGAGTATTTTCCTTCACTTCTTTCAATTTGTAATCCCATCCCATGGCTTCGTATTTGTGAACACCCAGACGGTGATAAGGAAGTATTTCCACCCGTTGTATCTGCTGGTATTTGCCAAGACTTTCACCCAGCAGGCGGGTGTCTTCTTCCGAATCGCTGTAACCGGGGACCAGTACATAGCGCAGCCAGAAGGGGTGTTCATGTTCTTCGAGCCAGGCAGCGGTGCGGAGTGTCTGTTCGTTGCTTCGTCCCGTCAGCGTACGGTGGCGTTCGGGATTGAATTGCTTGATGTCCAGCAGCACGAGGTCAGTCAGACTAAAGAGCTCTTCCACCTTTTCATTCCAGATGCCTCCGTTACTGTCCAGACAGATATGGATGTCGTTCGCCTTCAGCTCCTTGAAAAGAGGAATCAGCGCTTCTGCTTGCAGGGTAGGCTCACCGCCGGAGAAAGTAATACCTCCTTTCTTCCCGAAGAATGCCTTTTGGCTGATAGCCATTTGCAGAATCTCTTCCGGAGTGGTGGGAGTGCCTCCTTTTACATCAATCGTATCCGGATTGGCACAATACAGACAACGGAACGGACATCCTTGCAGGAAAACGACGAGCCGGAGACCCGGCCCGTCGAATGTTCCCATACTTTCGTAGGAGTGTACATTTATCATATTACATTCTTTCGTGGAATGAACGGCTGATGACTTCCAACTGATGCTCGCGGCTCAACTTCACGAAGTTCACGGCATAGCCGGAAACGCGGATGGTGAGTTGCGGATACTTTTCAGGATGTTCCATGGCATCTTCCAGCATTTCGCGGTTCAGTACGTTTACGTTCAAATGGTGGGCACCTTTGGTGAAGTAGCCGTCCATCATGGTTACCAGGTTCTCTACACGTTCTTCCGGTGTCGGGCCCAGTGATTTGGGAACAATGGAGAACGTATTGCTGATGCCGTCCTGCGAGTCGCGGTAGCGCAATTTGGCTACGGAGCTCAAGGAAGCGATGGCACCGTTCTTGTCACGTCCGTGCATTGGGTTGGCACCCGGAGCAAAGGCAACACCTTTGGCGCGTCCGTCCGGAGTGGCACCGGTCTTCTTGCCGTACATCACGTTGGAGGTGATAGTCAGCAAGGAAAGGGTGGGACGGGCATTCTTGTAGACAGGCAGCTTTTTCAGTTCTTCGCTGAAATAGTAAACGAGGTCTACTCCCAGGTGGTCCACACGGTCGTCATTATTGCCGAAGCAGGGGAATGAGCCTTCGGTGTCGAAACCTTCGGTCAGGCCGATTTCGTTGCGGCGTGCAGTGACTTTGGCATATTTGATGGCGGACAGTGAGTCTATGGCGATGGAAAGGCCGGCAACACCGTATGCCAGATTGATGCGTGGGTCGGTATCGATGAATGCCATCTGGGCTTTCTCATAATAATACTTATCATGCATGTAGTGGATGATATTCATGGCCTCGTTGTAGACACGGGCTATTTCAGTCAGTACCTTCTTGTAGTTGGCCATAACTTCCTCAAACTTCAGTGTCTCGCCGGTCAATACGGGAATACCTTTCACCATGACAGTTCCGGTGTTTTCGCAACGGCCACCGTTGATGGCAAGCAGCAGGGCCTTGGCAAGGTTGGCACGTGCGCCGAAGAACTGGATTTGCTTGCCGATGGCTTGGTAGGATACACAGCAGGCAATGCCGTAATCGTCGCAGTTGCGCACTTCGCGCATCAGGTTGTCGTTTTCGTACTGGATGGAGCTGGTATCTACAGAAACTTTGGCGCAGAAATCCTTGAAGCCTTCCGGCAGTTCGGGACTCCACAATACGGTCAAGTTCGGTTCCGGAGAAGGACCGAGGTTGTATAGCGTCTGCAAAAAGCGGAAAGAAGTCTTGGTGACCTTCACGCGTCCGTCGTTGAAGCGTCCGCCGATGGCTTCGGTCACCCAAGTCGGGTCGCCGGCAAAGATATCATTGTACGACTGCATGCGCAGATGGCGTACCATACGTAGTTTGATGACGAACTGGTCTATCAGTTCCTGTGCAAACGTCTCGTCAATCTTGCCGTGAGCCAAATCGTATTCGATGAAAATGTCGAGGAACGAAGATACGTTACCCAGTGACATGGCTGCTCCGTCCTGCTCTTTGATGGCAGCAAGATATGCCATGTATACCCATTGCACGGCCTCTTGAGCTGATGTAGCCGGATGGCTGAGGTCGAGTCCGTAATATTCGCCCATAACCTTGATGTCCTTCAAAGCTTTGATTTGTTCTGCCACTTCTTCGCGTAGACGGATGCGTGCTTCGGTCATCGGGCCGGTGAGGTTGCGCAAGTCCTCCTGCTTGGCTTCAATCAGACGGTCGATGCCGTAGAGAGCCAATCGGCGGTAGTCGCCGATGATACGTCCGCGGGCATAGTTGTCGGGCAATCCGGTAAGGAATCCCAGTGAGCGGAAGGAACGGATTTCTTCGGTATATACATCGAATACGCCGTCGTTATGTGTTTTGCGGTAATGGGTGAAGATGTCTTTTACTTTATCGTCCACTTCCACTCCGTTTTCACGGCATGCTTTTGCTACCACGTTGATGCCTCCGAAAGGTTTGATGGATCGTTTCAACAGTTCATCAGTCTGCAAACCGACAATAAGTTCATTGTCCTTATCAATATACCCGGCTTTATGAGAAGTGATGGTAGATACGGTGGTATTGTCCAGTGAACGGACGCCATTGTTGTTCCTTTCTTCTTCGAGAGCCTTCAGACAGATGTCCCAGATACGTTTGGTACGTTCGGTAGGTCCCTGCAAGAAAGATGCATCCCCGGTATAGGGTGCGATGTTTTTACTGACGAAATCACTGACATTGATTTCTTTGCTCCAAAGCCCGTTGGTAAAGGTTTTGTTCAATTCCATAAAATTTGTTTTTGTTAGTAGGTTAGATAATGTTATCCTTTAGAGCGCGCAAAAATACTGAATAAATTCCGTAATTTTATAAGAGATACTTCTCTTTTTATGTTGAACAGCATAAAATAACTATTATTAGGTAGTGAATGTCCGGGGGAGTAGAGATGTTAATACTTTCTTTATATGTGGTTTATGAATTGAAACAAGAACCGAATAATAATCTGCATTATTTACAAATGATGTAGGTTTAAGGAACAGTCGTATTCTGAACCTAATTCAGTCGTATAGTGAATGCCATTCAGTCGTATACTGAATAGGGTTCAATCGTATACTGAATGTGGCTCTTTGTAAATATACTGATAGCCAGTAAGTTATAAAACTCTGTCTTGCCCTTGATAAATTTCAACAAATAGCCTAAATGCCGTTATGTTCGTTCCGTAGTGGGTATAAACAAGAATTTTGGTATAATTGCTCTGTTTTTGTGCAGAAAAGTTTGTAGAATAAAAAATGATTTGTATCTTTGCACCGCTTTAAAAGAAAAGTACTTCTGAAAAAGAAGTTTTGGAGAGGTGGCAGAGTGGTCGATTGCGGCGGTCTTGAAAACCGTTGTGCTGCGAGGCACCCGGGGTTCGAATCCCTGTCTCTCCGCTGGAAAGAATTGCAAAACGAAGAAAATCCCTGTAAATTAATACTTTACAGGGATTTTTTGTTTTTGGTGCATAGCAAAAATAAGCATATCAAAGCATTCTTTCGGTGTACTATTCGGTGTACCTGATCTCCTTCAATGTCAGGTACACCTATTAAGTAAATAATTCATTGTTTATCAGTGTTTTGCATCTTGACTTGTTGCTCTTGGAATTTTAGTTTTGTGATTAAAAAACAAGTAAGATGGAAAGAACAACATTTTGTCTATTGTTCTACATTCGTAGGACGAAATTGAATCGGAACGGTGAGGCTCCGATAATGATGAGAATTACAGTGAATGGAGTCCGGGTTGATGCTTCAGTGAAGAAAACAATTCTTCCGGAATTTTGGAGTGTAGCAAAAGGAAAGGCCCTGGAAAAGAAGCGTGAGTACAAGGAACTGAATCTGTATCTTGATTCTATCCGTTTGAGGATAATGAAAATTCAGCGTGAACTGGAAATAGAAGGTGTAGCGGTTTCTGCCGGCAGTGTCCTGGACCGTTTTTGGGGTAAGGATGCTCCCGTACAGCGTACCCTGTTTGAGGTTTTCCGTGAACATAATGATAAATGCGCCCAATTGTCCGGTACGGACATGGCGCCTGCAACCGTGCAGCGTTATGAGACATCCTTGAAACATACTCAGGATTTTGTCTGGGAGACATATCATAAAAAAGATATTCTTTTGGATGAAGTTTCCCGCCAGTTTGTTGAGGATTACGAGTTCTGGCTTAAGACCTCGAAAAAGTGTTGTCATAATACAGCCACCAAGTATCTGAAGAACTTCAAGAAGATTATCCGTATCGCTTTGGCCAAGGGATGGATGAAGAATGATCCGTTTTTGGAAATCAGGTTCTCGTTGGATAAGGTGGAGCCGGACTTCTTGGAAGATTCGGAAATCCGAAAACTGATTTCAAAGGAGATTGATATTCCGCGGCTGGGTCAGGTACGGGACATTTTTGTGTTCTGTTGCTTCACATTTGTTGCACTAATAAATATTACTCTGTAAATCAAGAGCTTACGCTTTAGTTTTTGATTAATAGGTAACGGTTTAGAAACCACCCGTCTGCATCGTTTCGCATCGTTTCGCCTTGTTTTCAGTCTGTCAAACAACTCATTAGGTTGATGCAAATATATAAAACATTATCTGAAAAACAAGTGATTAAATCTATTTTCCGACTGTTAAATCTTGATTGTTTACTCTGCTCTACATTTTTGTTTCACCGGTCTTGCCTATACCGACCTGAAAGCCATAACCTATGACAATATCCATGCCGGTTCCGACGGCGGCACATGGCTGATGGGAAACCGTATAAAGACAGGAGTTGTATACGTCGTAAAATTATTGCCGATTGCTATTGAACTGATTGAAAAATACAAAGGTGTGGATAAAAAGAAAGATTTCCCCGATTGTGTTTTCCCCGTAGGTGAATATAACACCATGTTCCTCAGCCTCAAGATTATAGGAAAGAAATGCGATTGCCGAGTCGAAGTCACCCCACATAACAGAAAGAGTTACATTGAGTTTTGACATCATCAAAAGAGAAAATGGCTTTTGTATGTTTAAAGAAATAGAAAAGATTCGCTAAGAATAGGACGATATTTTAAATTATCTTTTAAAATCATGGTCAAACGAATATTTGGATAAAAAAATCCTACTTTTGCTTTCAATTTGGTAAATAGATAATTATCAATGTATGAAAGCATTCAATGATTATACTAGGCGTGAAGAATTCTCAATATTCAGAGATTTCTTTTTGGAACATGGACAGTACAAGGAGGTTAAGAAAAAAGAGTATTTCGCAAGACAAGACTTTACGACAGCTCATGCGGCTTATATAAAGAAAGGTATGTTCCGCTACATTCGTACTGACGAAAAAGGGTGTGAGCATATTGTTGGCTACACTTTTGAGGGAGAATATGTTGGAGACTATCCGTGGTGTATGAAAAAAGAGAAAGCAATGGTGAGTATCCAGGCTACTGCAGATTCTCAAATATATTGTGCTTCAGCCGAAGAGATGACGGCTTTCTTTTCCGCAAGTGCAGAAACTCAAAAACTAGAACGGATTTTGGCTGAAGAATTGTTTGTCCAGACGTATAAACGTTTATTGGATATCTATTGCAAAACACCGGTTGAATTGTACTTGGATTTGGTAAAACGTTATCCGGATTTCCTAGATTACATCACGCTTAAAGAAGTAGCTTCTTTCCTTCGGGTTACTCCCGAAACCATTAGTCATATCCGTAAGAAACTTGAATGACTATTTTTTAAGATTCTTCAATTTCTCGGACCTTTCTGAGACGAGCAATAATTTAGGCTATAAAGAACAAAATTCATGGCTTGACATCCAAAGTGCGAAACAGACAAGAAAGGGGGCTTTTACCTGTCGAAATGACCGGACTCGGTTTTAAGGCAAAAGTTCATGTCTTGCCTGCTAATATGGGTGGAATGTCTCTTGAATTGCTTGAAGGCGGATTAGCCGGAGCTGTAACGCTTACGCAGCCCTCTATTTACCGGAAGGAAAATCGTTTACAGCAACAAACTGGCGGTATTGGGAGTGGAAGCCGGACAGCAGGCAAGGCTTAGCGATAATGAAGTCCTGCTAAATACGAAACAGTTATACAGACAACTGGTGTCATTACATGAAAAACGGAAAACGCTTGATATATTGAAGCAACAGCTGGATACGTTGCTCAAAGACGTTAAGGTTTTCCATAGTGCCGGTCTGACAACCTTGAATGATGTTTTGCAGGTCAAGCTAAAACTGAATGACCTGCGATGTGATTGAATAAAACAAAAAACTATTGCATTATATAGTTAAAATAATGCAATAATTCAACACCTTGAATATAGTCAAGGCTTTTATTCTCCATGCTGTTTATTTTTGCTGAAAACATTCCAAGATGAAAAAAATTATCCTATCAATTATTGTAACTTGCCTGTTTTTCAATTTGAAGGCACAAGAAGAAGCCCCCATAAAAACGATATCCTTATCAGGTAAAGTTTTAGACTGTTCAACCGATAATCATGAAGAAATACCATTTGCCAATATTGTATTACTGTCAGCAAGTGATACAACCTATATAATGCAAAGTAGTACAACCGACTTGCAGGGTAATTATCATTTTGAGTCTTTAAAGAAAGACAACTATATATTGAAAGCATCCTATATCGGATATAAGCCATTTGAGATGCAACTGAACCTGAAAAGTGTCAGAGAGAAAAAGGTGATTAGAAATGTATCGTTACAACAAGAACCGGTTGCCCTGAATGAGATTGTTATTAAAGGAAAACGTAGCATACGCGGGATTGATAAAACGACATTCTCTTTTTCCGAACAGCAAATCAAAAAAGCGAGGGAAGGACGTGACCTTCTGGCAGACTTACCCAACTTGCATATAGACAAAAGTAAGAACAGTCTATCAACTATCGACGGAAAGTCTGTTATAATATTGATAAACGGAATAAAGGCAACCGATACAGACCTGAAACTGATTCCGGCAGACAAAATTAAAAATGTAGAATACTACGATGTTCCGCCTATTCGATATATGGATAATGCGGAAGTAGTGGTTAATGTACGGACTAAAGACTTAAATTCCGGCTGGAGCGGAGATTTTTATGCAATAGGCGGACAAATGTTCTCCGGAGGTTCAACGGCTCTGTCTCGTGTCAAAGGAGATCACAAGTTTACTTTGTTTTATGATTTACATGTAAACATGAAAAGAAATGTGAGAAATTGGGAACGGGGCGGTTATGAATATAAATTGGAGGATACCCCGTATCACTATATCTATGAAAAAGAAAGTAAGGATTGGGGGAAGCAGAATTTAGTAGGTTTTACTTACCTCAACAGTAAGGAAGAGGACTATAGCTTGCAAATCAAAGGAACTTTTGCAGCCAATAAGAAGAATTCGGATGCGGATAAGAACATTTTACTGTCCATAAACCAACAAGTAGAAGAACGGAACGGACTTCTGACAGACAAGATACAGACCCTGTCACCTACGCTTGACATCTATTTCTCCAAACAGTTATCAAAAAACAGTTCTTTAGCCTTTGATTTGCTCGGAACATATTTTGATAATGAACAACGAACCTATTCATTTGAAAGCGGAGCAAATGGGTTTGAAGATGACATGATACTCGATAACCAGAAGAAGTCACTTATCGGTGAGCTTATTTATACCCACCGGATAAATAAGGTTGAACTGACAGCCGGCTATCGGGGAAATTTTAATTTCCTCTCCAACGAATTGAGCAATTCTCTGGCAGACGATCAATCCGAGGAAGAGATACGGACACAAAAACACTATTTCTACGGAGAAGTTACCGGACGTATAAAATCTTTTATGTACCGGGCCAGCTTGGGAGGCAATTGTGATATAAAGTCTGGAAACGATGGATTTCGCAATCTCACTTTCACACCGCTTTTTTTAATTGGCTACAATATCAATCAGGATCATAATATCCGTTTGTCTTTCCAGTCAAATACAACCATGCCGGATATCCAACAAATGTCGGATGCCCGTATCCTAATTATGGATCATTTTTATAAGACTGGCATTAGTGTCCACTAAAAAATCATAGTCGTTCTTTGAAATTGTTGAAATTCAGTT
>OJMI01002190.1_pt1 | contig 18229 bp, 16 predicted proteins | sample 1597131 | NCBI WGS metagenome assembly OJMI01 (sample SAMEA2452116, study PRJEB22498) | human gut metagenome | reverse complement strand
TCCGCAAATCCCACCGTGTCAGGACATGACCATGTTTCATTTTTTACATAAAAAAGACGGTTTTCCTGCAAATGAAACTGTCCCAAAAGAGGCGGCACCGGAAATCCCGATGCCGCCTCTTTCGATAATGATTTTTATTTAATTATAAGAATTTTACCAGTCTATCTTATACATATTCCTTCTGTTGATCGCACCGATCTCCTCCAAGGTATTGATCATGCGATACACGGTCGCAGTCCCGATTTTTGAATCGATCCTGGATGCTTTGTAATAAATTTCTTTACAGCTTGAGCAATTCTCATTCAGTATGATGTCGAGCAGCACCATCCTCTGCTTTGTGATCCTGCATCCCTGCTCTTTCAGCCGCTGAATCACAATTTCACGCTGCATCTGGGTTCTCTCATACTTCTGCTGGTTGTTCTCTTGTTTCTGCTGTACTGACGTATGCTGATTCATTTTAAACCATGCCCTTCTTATCACCTGAAATTTGTGGTTATCACTACAGGCAGCATGAAACACCGCCTTTGCTTTTTTATCTAATGGCAGCCTCTGCAATGTGAACAGTCCCCACCGCAGGAAGATTTTCCACTCTTTTTGTCCCGGACAATGCCTCTGACGATCAGAGCAACTACGGATATCAAAACAACTAATACAACGAATGTTCCCATATTATACTACCGCCTTTCTGTTTTTTAAGGAGAAGCCTCTATGTATGAGGCTTCTTCCTGAAATGACTATTATTTTGCACTTACAACTTTCTTTGCGTCAACCTTCAAAGAGCTGCTCTCTTTGTATGGGCGGAACAGTAAGTACAGGAATCCGATCACAAGTAAGAATGCCACAACTGTTCCGATTCCGAATGTTCCAGTTGTAATTAATGTACCGATCTGGTAGATGCAAAGTGATACCACATAAGCGAGTCCACACTGATATCCGATTGCGAACCAGAACCATTTTGCATTGTTCATCTCACGTTTGATCGCTCCCATTGCTGCAAAGCATGGTGCACACAGTAAGTTGAATACCAGGAATCCATAAGCTGCGATCGGAGTCATAGCTGCTGCAAGGTTACCCCAGATCTCAGCACCATCTTCTGCTACTTCTCCGAATCCATATAACATACCAAATGTTGCTACAACGTTCTCTTTTGCAATCAAACCAGTGATCGCTGCAACTGCCATTTTCCATCCTTCACCTGCTTTTGTCCAGCCAAGTGGTGCAAAGATCCATGCGATTGCGCTTCCGATAGAAGCAAGGATAGAGTTATTTAACTCCTCAACCATTCCAAAGCTTCCACTCTCCCATCCAAAGCTCATTAAGAACCATAATACGATGGTAGATAAAAGAATGATCGTACCTGCTTTTTTGATGAAGGACCAGCCTCTCTCCCACATGCTGCGAAGTACGTTGGAAACTGTTGGCCAGTGGTATGCCGGAAGCTCCATAACGAATGGTGCGGGATCACCGGCAAACATTTTTGTTTTCTTTAAGATGATACCGGAGCAGATGATCGCTGCGATGCCAACGAAATAACAGCTTGTTGCGACCCATCCGGAGTTATCGAAGAACGCACCTGCGATCATGGCGATAATTGGAAGCTTTGCTCCACAAGGAACAAAAGTTGTTGTCATAATGGTCATTTTACGGTCACGGTCATTCTCGATGGTACGGGATGCCATAATACCAGGAACACCACATCCGCTGCCGATCAGCATCGGAATGAAGGATTTTCCGGAAAGACCAAATTTACGGAAGATACGGTCCATGATGAATGCAACACGTGCCATATATCCGCAGCTCTCTAAGAAAGCAAGGAAAATAAATAATACTAACATCTGTGGTACGAAACCAAGAACTGCACCGACACCGGAGATCACACCATCTACGATGAGTCCTGTCAGCCATTCTGCACATCCGATTCCTTCAAAGAAGCTCTGTGCTCCAGGAATGATCCATTCTCCAAACAATGTGTCGTTTGTCCAGTCTGTCAGCAGTGCTCCAACGGTTGTAACAGATACATAATATACAATGAACATCACTACTGCAAAAATTGGTAACGCAGCCCATCTGTTTGTCACGATGCGGTCGATCTTATCAGATGTTGTCAGTTTTTCTTTGTTGTTCTTTGTCACACATTCACCAATGATAGAAGAAATGTATACATATCTCTCATTTGTGATAACACTCTCGGTATCATCATCAAATTTGTCTTCCATCTCTTTGATCTCTGCGGATACATCCGGAACGTTTGTCATCATTTCATTGATCTTATCATCTTTTTCCAGTAATTTGATCGCAAAGAATCTCTTCTGTTCTTCCGGCATTCCTTTTAACTTGCCTTCTACTTCTGCAATAATATCCTCAGCCTCTTTAGAGAACTCATGGGTTACAACTGCTGCTTTTCTGCTCTCTGCAAGCTTTACTGCTTTCTCAGCTGCCTCTTTGATCCCGGTTCCTTTTAAAGCGGAGATCTCAACGACTTCACAGCCTAATTTTTTGCTTAATTTATCTGTGTGGATTTTCTCACCGCTCTTCTCCACAACGTCCATCATGTTGACTGCCATGATGACCGGAATACCTAATTCCATAAGCTGTGTGGAAAGGTAAAGGTTACGCTCGATGTTTGTACCGTCGACGATATTTAAGATCGCATCCGGTCTCTCAGCGATGAGGTAGTTTCTTGCAACTACTTCCTCAAGTGTGTATGGAGATAAAGAATAGATACCCGGTAAGTCCATGATAACGACATCTTTATGTCCTTTTAATTTTCCTTCTTTCTTTTCTACCGTAACACCCGGCCAGTTACCAACAAACTGGTTGGAACCTGTCAGCGCGTTAAATAATGTTGTTTTACCGCAGTTTGGATTTCCTGCGAGTGCAATTTTAACTGCCATGATCAACTCTCCTTTTTTCTGCTTCTATGTAAGTCCGTTTCCATGTCTGGAATCCGTATGCTGCATTCCGCAAAAGTATGCCAGCACTACTCATTTTCATAACATTTTTATCTTTTGAGTTAGTCTTATGTAACCCATGGACAAAAAAAATTATTCCACTTCGATCATCTCTGCATCTGCTTTGCGGAGTGATAACTCGTATCCGCGCACAGTAACTTCTACAGGGTCGCCGAGTGGCGCTACTTTTCTGACAAAAACATCCACACCTTTTGTGATCCCCATATCCATGATCCTTCTCTTAACCGGTCCCTCGCCAGTCAACTTTTTGACTTTTACTGTCTGTCCGACAGCTGTTTCTTTTAATGTCATTTCCTAACGGCTCCTTTTTTATTTTTTAATCATTTATCAGCAGGCAGGAAACGCCCTGCCATTGCTTACAACTTACAGGCTGGCACACCTAGACCATAATCTTATTTGCCATGTCTTTTCCGATCGCAACCCTCGAATCTTTGACATTCACGATCATATTGCCACCGATCTCAGATACGACCGTAACAACGCCTCCTACTACAAATCCGAGATTCTCTAAAAATCTTCTGGTTTCTTCTTTTCCGCCAACTTTTTTAATTGTATTCTCTTCACCTGTTTTCACCATTGTTAAAGGCATCATATCTTCCTCTTCCTTATCTTTCCAAAGACTATTGATAATCTTTTTCGTTTCTACGTTGGTTAGTATAATCTAACGATAGTTAGTTGTCAATAACTTTTTCACATATTTTTCTAAAATATTTTCTTTTGTAGGGCTGCACAATTTTTCATTATTTTAAGTCACTATTTTCAGTGAGATGTAAACCTCCTCAGACGTATGGTCATGAAAAAAAGAAGACATCACACATTTTGCTGTGCAATGCCTTCTTCCGCATCATTTCTTACTGTTTATTCTGCTTATTCTGTTTTAACTCTTTTTTCCATGCCATATAGCTTGTGTACTCTTCACTCTTTTTGAACTTGCGTTTTTTCAGAATGAACATCACGAGTGAGAGGATGAATCCTGCTACACCGATGGTCGCAATTGTCTTTAAGATCACAAGTAATTTTGGCTGTACAAATTTAATGGTTGTATTTTCACCAACACCGTTCATAGCAACAGAGTTTGCTAATACATACAGGTCATGGTGGCATGCCTCACGCATTGCTGTTACCATAACCGGATCATTTTTATATGCCGGTAATTCTTTGGTCACATACGGCATCATGGCATCATAGGTTGTAACACCACCTGCCATCACTCCGTCCGGGCCATTGACATATGGATTAAGAACGTTGTCTGTGATGGTAAGTCCATTGCTGCCCCACTCATTTCTCATGATTCCGGTCATCAATCCTTTGTTACCGCCGGACCAGATACATCCCCAGCGTGTGTAAGCAACCATGGTTCCGTTTGCATTTCCTTCTTCAAATACATCCTGGAATGCTTTTAAATATACTTCACGTGCTGCCTGCTCAGAGAGCCATACGCCAAGACCGATACGATCCTGCTCGCAGTCGTTTAATGCAAAGTGTTTCATTACGACATGAACACCTTTTTCCTGGATAGCTGCCACTTCGTAAGCACTCATTTTTCCGGAAAGGAATCCATCTTCACTGTAGTACTCGAAGTTACGTCCGCCATAAGGAGTTCTGTGGATATTGTTACCCGGTCCGTAAAGGATCGCAACGCCTGCAGACAGACAGTTGTTACCGATCACTTTACCAATTTCAGTCATAATATCCGTATTGAAAGTTGCTGCCATCACATCCTCAGATGTAAATGCAGTTGCTGTCAGTTTTTCCTTATCCGTATTGCCGAATAAGGAAGCAGTCAGTCCCTGTGGTCCGTTCTCATCACGGGAACCCGGAGCCTGGATCGATTTGATCGGCATTGTCCAGTGGAAGGAGTCGCCAATTAAAGTTACCATCTCATCATAGGTAAGCTGGTCTAATAAAGTATCCCAGTCAGCATCGTCATAATCTTTGCCGATCATATCGTATAAAGTAAGACCATTTTTTGCTCCTAATGTCGGCATCTCTACCGTATCATAATCTGCTGCATCATACTGGACTACCTGCAGGTCATCGATCATAGTATCTGTCAATGCAAATACCGGAGATTCTGTTGGGAATGTTCCCTCCCAGTCATTACGTGAAAGGTAAGTTACGGAGTTATCTCCGGCGCCTTCGTAAAGGTTCATATCGGAATCAGATAACTGGTTTGTCACCTCTGCACCACTCTTAGATACTGCATAAGTAGTGGTATCTAATGTATCATTTGTCCACTGGAATGTAAGTTCTGCATTACCTTCTGCATCCATTCCATTCTCAGCTGTAAATCCTTTGGCTGCAAGAATGTTGTTTACCGCATTGTGTGCATCTGTTGCTGCTGTAAAATAGTAATCACCTGCATCTAAGATATATGTTTTTGCACCGTATGCATCATAAGATGCGATATCTGCCCTGTCCACATTGATCGTTAATGTCTGGGACTCACCCGGAGCTAAAATATCAGTTTTGCCAAATCCGCATAACTGTACTGCAGATTTCTCTACAGAATTCTCTTTGTCATACTCTGTATATGGAGACTGTGCGTAAATCTGAACGGTCTCTTTTCCGGAATAAGTATCACCTGTATTGGTAACTGTCACATTAAAGTTATAAGAATCTGTCGCAGCATCATAAACACCTGTCATGTCACTGTACTCGAAATCTGTATAGCTTAATCCATAACCGAATGGGAATGCTACATCATCACTGTATACATAGCTTCCTGCATTTCCGGTTCCCATAACCGTGTCTTCATAACGTGTCTCATAATATTTGTATCCAACGTAGATACCTTCCTGATATACCATGTAGCTTTTTGCTTTTTCAGGGATCAGTTCTTCTGTATAGCCTTCATAAATCATTGGCGTGAAGTTCGCCATGGCTGGTGAAGAGTAATTATCATAGCAGTAAGTATCCACAAGGCTACCGGATGGATTGACGTTACCTGCAAGGATATCAGCCACTGCATTGATACCTGTAATTCCGACATCGCCGATCCACAGACAGGCATCTACATTATAAATATTATCTTTTAAGAAATCTAACTGTAAGGTGTTTGCGGAGTTGATCAGCACGATAATTTTGCTAACAGTTCCGTCTGCTTTCATTGCTGCCACATTGGAAAGCATTTCTTTTTCATTGTCATCTAATGCAAGATAATTGACATCACCGTATGCAAGGTCAGCACCCTCACCACCTACACGGGATAATGTAACGATCGCTGCATCACCATAAGAAGTGACAGAATCTTTCACTTCGTCTGTGTACTCATTCCATGGAACCTCTGTTACAACGGCACTTGCAGTTGCGATCGTACCACCATTTCCACGTTTGTACATTCCCATCTCTTCGGATTCATAGAAGTTCCAGAGTGTTTCATTTACATTGAAACCTGTTTTTTCCATTGCAGTTTTTAATGTATCTGCTGTGGAAGCATCAATGTTACCGGATCCTGTACCACCATAAACAAGGTTTACAGATGAATTGGAAAACAGACTGACATTGGCACCTTCTGCTAAAGGAAGTGCATTGTTCTCATTCATAAGAAGCGCTGCACCCTCTGCCTCCACCTGCTGAACAAGCTGTAATCCATAGTCAACCATATCTTCTGTAGACTCAAAGTCAGAGGTAAAGTACTGTGCGCTTTGATCCTCATTCTTTAATTTCCAGAATGTTCCTCCGACGAAAATGGCCAGTGAATTATCAAAAACGTTTAATAAGCTGTACAGCGGCACGAAGATCACTGCCAGAATCGCACATACGATCGATAATCCTTTCCATGGACGGATCGCTCTGTGTTTTGCTTTACGGAAAGCCTTCTTGCGGGCTTTCACTTCTTTTTTGTTCTCTCCCATAATTTTTCTCCATTTCTTTTTTCAAATTCCGTCATTTTGACGAACTTTGTTTACTTTGTGTTTTCATTTTATTAAAATTTTGTTAAAAAATCAACAAACCCGCCCTAGTCGGTTCTTTTTATGACGTAAGTGGTCATTTGAATTCTTCCGGCACATCCTCATAAGTTTTCCATTTTTCCATGGCTTCTTCCAGTGACATTCCCTCACTTACCGCGTGTTTTCTCACAGCATTGACAGCCTGGATCTCTTTCATTCTGGCTCCTGTTAAAGTGTAGCCCTTCATGGCCCAGAGTGTTGCAAGCCATGCGATCATCGGTACGATACAGAACAGGATCAGAACAACGCCATGCATTCCGGAAGAATATGGTGTCTTGCTGTCCGGTAATGTCTGGATACCGATCATTGCAACTGCTGCACCAACGATGGTAGATCCAAGAGAACTTACTAATTTATCTACAAGTGAGAATAATGTTCCCATAATTCCCGGCACATACTGTCCGGAACGGTATGTCTCATAATCGGAACAGTCTGCAACCATCGGAATCGGCATATCTGCTGTTGCATAATATGCACCATAACCGATACCAAAGAATAACACAAATAACACCGTGTATACATTGATGGATCTCAGGCTTAAGTTAAATGCCGGAACCCCCTGATTCCATAACAACAACAACACTAAAACTCCAATGTACATGACCAGTGCAAGCATTGTATAGCGCACCAGTGAAGCTTTCTGTCCATGCTTCTGTGATGTCTTTACCGTCAAAAGGAAGAACGGAACAGAGAAAATATATCCGACGATCATCATTGGAAGATACAGTCCGCCATAATCTCCCATCATCGCTCCGTAAAGCATACAGAGTACTGTCATATTCGTTGCGATGGAGAAAGCAAGCTTACATCCTGCTCCTGCGACCATAAGACGCTGCAACTCTTTGTTTGCTTTTAAAATTGCAACATATTCTTTTAATTTTACTTTTTCCTGTTTATTGCCAACACCGAAGAATTCCGGTCTGTCTTTCTCCCAGATACCGATCACTGCAAGAAGTGTCAGCACTGCGGATACCACGATGGCAAGTGGTATCATAAAATCAAAAAAGTTAGCGCTGTTATAGCCGCCAAGACGGTCACCTAAGATCGGTGCCAGAAACTGTACAAGTCCCATACCGATCAGGCTGGCGATCGTATTAAAAATAGTAAACATCGGGCGCTGTTTCGGATCGTTTGTCAGACAAGTCTGTCCGGAACGGGTACAGGCCGTCTGGAATGTGTATCCGATAACATATAATGCATAAAATAACACAAAGCATACATAGCGCAGCCACTGCATGTCCGGTGCGATGATCCTCGTCCCAAAATACAGTAAAATGGAAGAAACGATCATGATCGCATTTCCGATTACCATGTATGGACGGAATTTACCGAATTTTGAATTTGTCCGGTCGATCAAAGCTCCGATGATCGGATCCGTCACGGCATCAAAAAGACGCATGACGGTTACCATTGTCGTTGCAAACATAAGCGCAAGTCCTAACACTCCGTTTGCATAATATGCGATAAAATTCATGGTGAGGATATAATATACATTTGTCGCACCATTGTTCATCGGAAACAGCACAAGCTGATACGGTTTTGCCCGGTTCATTCCGGCTGCCTGTGCAGTGGTTTTTTCTTTTTGATTACTCATTATTTCTTCTCCTTTGGAATATCCTGCTAAAATCTATACCCAGTTTTCACTCTTTTTCGCTTCTTTTTTCAGCTTATAATCCGGATTCTCTTTTTCTGTGTGATGAAGTACCATCGCATCCTTCACACTTCCGGCTACAGCTTCGATTTGATTCTCTTTTTCCATAGGAAGCTGGAAGGTAAAAATATGATTTCCGCTCTTCTGCTCAATCAGCTCTCCGTTATTGTATAAGGATACGACCGGCTGGTTTGTGTAAACTTTAATGGTCGTTGTATCCTCGGAACGGTCGCTGCGGCGGGAACCGCACAAATGAACAAAAGGTTCCTCGCTCCAATATGCTTTATATAAGAAGAAACTGTCTTTCTTTGTCTTGCGGTCAAATGTCACCAGTCCCTTATGGTTCATGCCCGGCTCGCCGCCCTGATTTCTAGCATCTGCCGCAAAATCAAACATATTCCACACATAAGTGCTCCACATAAATGGATGACGCTCGAAACATTTGATCATATACTCATGATATTTTGCCTGATATTCCTCAGTATGGTCTCCACGTCTCGGTCTTCTGCTGTGAAGGTTTGGCATACCTTCCGCGCCGTACTCGGAATAACCGATCGGGCGGTTCGGGAATACAAGGTGGAAAAATCTTAAGAACAGATCATTTAAGAAAAATCCCGGTACATACCATCCCAGATATAAATTCCATCCAACCAGATCTGTGATGTGTGCAGAACGGTTAAATGGTCCGCACATTGCATAACATGCTAACGTTGTCAGTCTTGTCGGGTCCATCTTGTGGCAAAGATCATTTAACACATGATGATTGTCCAACATATCTTTTTTGTCCTTTGTACTGATGGTAATCTCATTGGATACGCCCCATACTACAATTGACGGATGATTGTAATTCTGAACGATCAGCTCTCTCATCTGGCTGATGGTGTTCTCTCTTCCGCCCGGCATATGTTCCGAAATGTATGGAATCTCTGCCCATACGACCATACCTCTCTCATCACAGAGATCATAAAAATACTGGTCATGCTGATAGTGTGCGAGACGAATCGTATTTGCCCCAAGTTCGCAGATCATATCCATATCTTCATCATGGTTTTTTGTTGAAATCGCATTTCCTAATGCTTTAAAATCCTGATGTCTGGAAACTCCGTGAAGTGGATAATGCTCTCCGTTTAAGAAAAATCCCTTCTTTGGATCTACCGAAAAAGTACGGATACCAAAACGGTTCGTGATCTCATCCTTCACTTCTCCATTTACGGTCAACGTTGCAACTGCCGTATAAAGGTATGGATTTTTTCTTCCATGCCAGCGGATTGGATTCTGGATATTAAGATTTGCGTCACATCCATTTCCTTCTACAACTACTTTTCCGTCCTGATCTTTGATCTGAACTTTTACCTGTGCTTCCTCTGTATTGGTAAATGTTTCGATATGAACATTCGCCTCATTCTCTTTTACTTCCGGTGTGATCTTAATTCCGTTGCTTCCAAGGTAATCTAAATCAAAATGCTCTTTTGACACGATAAGGAAACGGACATCACGGTAAATTCCACCATAAAATGTAAAATCCGCTTTCTGTGGATATACTTTTCCATTGACAGAGTTGTCCACAGTCACTTCCAATTTATTCCGGTCTTCTAAAACCTCTGTGATATTGATGCGGAATGTGGAATAGCCACCATCATGATGTGCAAGTTCTTTTCCATTCACTGTCACATCACTGCTTGCATTTACACCAAGAAACTCCAGATATACTTCCTCTGTCTCCGGATCAAATTCCGGTTTTTCAAATGTTTTCTCATAATGACAGATTCCTCTGTAGTAATCATTTCCTCCGTCCTGTCCGTCTTTTGCATTCCATGTATGTGGCAAGTTCACCTGCTCTTGTCTGTTGTCAGGTCCAATGAAAAGCCACTGCTCCATCAGATTTTGAATTCGTCGCATATAACACATCCTTTTTATTATTTATGGTGCCTGTCACTTTGTATCGTTTCAGGCTATTTTTATATATTGTTCCAATTTCAATACATAAATAATAAATAAAATTCGTTAATTTTTCAACGAACCTGACTTAGTCGGTGCTTTTTGTGACGTAAGTGGTGTTCCCTTATTTATTTCACCGGGAGCAGCACTTCCAGATTGAAACAGTTCATCTCTGTGGATACTGAGATATCCCCCCCGTATTTCTCTGCAATGTGCCGGATACTCTTTAACCCAATCCCGTGATACTGCTTGTTTTTCTTCGTGGTCTTTGGCAGATCATCCTCATACTCCGGTGCCCGCTCGATTGGATTCGAAAAACGGATATATAAAAAATGCTGCTTTTCTGCGACACAGATATCGATAAACCGCATCTCTTTCTCTGAAAACTTTTCCACACACTCGATCGCATTGTCAATAGCATTTCCAAACAGTGCATAAATATCAATGGAATCCATAAAGAAAAGCTTCTTTCCATCGATCACACAGTGCATGGTAATATCTCTTGCCTCACAGATCAGGCTCTTCTCTGAGAGCAATGTATCCAGAATCTCATTTCCTGTTTTTACGATAGAGTCGTAAATGCGGATTGACTGTTCCAGTTCTTTTAAATTTTTCTCCCGTTCTGTCGGGTTTTCAATATGCCGCATTGCAGCCACCTGATACTTCAGATCGTGACATTTGCGGTCGATCACCTGCATCTGGTCTTTCGCGATCTCGTACTGCTTCTTCTGCTGGTACCACATGCGCTCCATCAGCGCATACTCCTGCTTTACTTCGCTTTTTTTGAAAAGCTCTGCCTGCAGATACAAAAAAGTCACGCAATATAACTGAACCAGAACCGCAAGATTGGATTCTCCACGGTTCTGGTAAAAATTGTAGTAAGAAAACAAGGATAAGAAAAGCACTGCTGCTGCTGAGAGTGTTCTTCTTGGTCCTGCCTGGTAAAATCCATTTCTTGGAAGCCAGCGAAACAGTGTGATGGACAAAAGCAGATACATTGCCGCAAAAAACAGGAGAGAAAAGAGATATTGCAGCACCCACGGCTGCTGTTCAATGGCAGAAACGCGATGTAGACTGTTCCAGATAATATTGATACAATGATATACAATGAGCGGCCAGACCGTACAATAAATCATTTCCCAGCTTATTTTTTTGCTGATCAGTCCAACAGCAATCATCGTGATCACAAAACGCATGAAAAACTCTGCGATCAGATGTTCCCCGATTGCCGGAATGAGCAGTCTTGCTGCAAGCATGACACACCAAGCCCCACAAAGTATCAGACCGTTTTTTATTTTTTTCTTTTCCATGACATGCAATGGCATGAGAAACAGATACACACATACCAGCAATAAAAAATCCTGAAAAATCATGATACCAAAATCACGAACCATTCTTAACTTCTCCCTACACTGCGGATGAGTGCCGTCATAAAGTTTTTCTTACTGCGGCGGCTGATCTGCAGTTCCTCTCCTTCTACGATCACCGTGTCATCCTTAATCTCTGCAACATGTGTCAGACCTACCAGACACCAGTTGCTACATTTTGCAAACAGCCCCTTTGGAAGCTCCTCTTCCACATTTTTCAAGCTTCCGCGCACCTCAAAATTGCCCTGTTTTGTGTGATAGCGCAACACATGATTCTGGATCTCCACATAAAAAATGTCTCTGGAATCAATCTTTTTGACGCCGGTTCCCGTCTGGATCATCACCGGTCTGCTTCCTCGGTTCTCCACCAGCTGCATGGCACGATCCATCTTATTGGCAAAATTCAGGTACTGGATCGGCTTTAAGACAAAGTCCAGTGCGCCCACTTCATATCCTTTGATCGCATAGTGCGCCATGTTCGTGATAAACATGATGACTACCTGGGCATCCTTTTTACGGATCTGCTCTGCCGCATCCATGCCGTTTGTTCCCGGCATCTCAATGTCCATCAGGATAATATCATAATCTCCGTTATAAACTGCCAGAAAATCATCCGCTTTCTCAAAAGGTGTCGCCTCAAATGCTGTATCACGTTCCTGTTCATATTGTTTTATATAAGTAAAAAGTGTGTCACGATAACCCTGATCGTCTTCCACAATTGCTATCCTGTTCATGTCTGCTCCATCTTTATGAATCCTGCATTTTGGCAGTGTTCTTCACTACCTTCTTTTTTCCGTATCTCTTATTATAACAATTCACATTTGCAGTGTCTAGGTTTCGTATGCAAAAAGATTGATGAGCCCGCCAAAAGGTATTGGGCGACAGCAAAATCCCACCGGCAGATAGGATGTTCCTGTTCGCTTCGCTCACGAAGGAAATCATATCTGCCGGTGGGATTTTTCTATCTTGTTGCATCGTTGCTGCCGTCATCCTCGAGGTCAAAATGCTTGACAAGAGCTTCGAGTGTTGCAGCCTGTGCAGCCAGCTCCTCTGATGTTGCGGAAGTCTCCTCTGCAGATGCAGAATTGTCTTCCACTGCCTTGGAGATTTCTTCGATACCAAGTTTGATCTGCTCAATGTTTTGATTCTGCGTCTGGTTATTCTCTGCACTCTTCCCTATCATACCATTGACATTTTCAATTGCATCCAATACTTCCTGCATGGAAGCAACAACATTCGCTGCAAGTTCTGTTCCCCGTTCGATTTCCTGAATGGAAATTCCAATCAAATCTTTTGTATTATTTGCTGCCTTGGAACTTCCCTCTGCAAGTGATCCAATCTCAGAAGCAACAACTGCAAATCCTTTTCCTGCTTCCCCGGCCCTTGCCGCTTCAATCGAAGCATTCAGTGCCAACAGATTCGTCTGGTCTGCTATGTCTTCGATTGTCTTAATGATGCTGACAACTTCATTGGAAGTCTCTGTGATCTTGTTCATCGCATCTGTCATCTGATCCATCTGCATTCTGCTGTCCTGCATCATCTTTGTGACACGTGCCGTTTCATCTGCTGATTTTAATGCATCGTCTGTATTCTCTTTTACCTGCTCAGATACAGAAACTGAAGTTGCGACAAGTTCTTCCACAGAAGCTGCCTGTGTGCTTGCACCCTCAGCAATATTCTGGGCTGCTCTCGAAAGATCATCTGCACCAGCCGAAACCTGTGCGGAACTGTTGATGATATTCTCGATCATTCCCTGTAATGATTCTGAGATATGCATCATTCCATCTTTTACTTTTGCAAAATCACCTGCATAATCGTATTTTAATGTAAATTCCAGTTGATATTTCACATATTTTAGGAAATTTAATAAAGTGTACCCTTTGTCAAGGACACTATGACTTTTCCTTTTCAGATTTCTATTTTATATTTGTTTGTTGTGTAGAGGCATCAAAGTGATGCCTCTGATTGATTGTTTTTACCTTTTGCTTTAGGGATTATCAGTGGATAAATTCCTGTTGTCAGATATTGATAATATTCAACAGGTGACAACCTTGCTAAGTCCCATTGATAACGTTCTGTATTATAATATTCTGTCCAATCCCTAACTGCGTTTAATATCTCCTCATAGCCGTGGCACTCTGATAGATCTAATTCATCTTTCATATGACCAAAGAATGATTCCTGAGGAGCATTGTCCCAACAGTTTGCTCTACGTGACATAGACTGTCTCAGTTCGTTATCCTTTAACAATTGGATAAATTTAATGCTGGTATAGTGGGAACCCTGATCGCTATGTATTAATGTTTCTGTGCTTAAATCAGTTCCATGTTTTTCTATTAACTGCTTTACTGTTTCTAATACAAAATCAATTTCTAGTGATTCGCTGAGAACCCATGACAGCAGTTCCTTGGTACAGGCATCTATAATTGTCGACATATAGCACCGGGGTGCTTTTCCATTTATAATATACGTGATATCCGTTAACAGAATTTTTCTTGGTCCGTGTTCCTCGAATTCACGGTTTACTATATTGGGTGCGGTATATGCAGTTGCCATTGCTTTTGCCATTCTCCGATAGGGATTTGCCTTGCGGATAGGGCACTGTAAGTTGTACTTCTTCATCAACCGCCGGATTTTTTTGATATTCATCACTATCGGCGGTTCCATGTGTAACAGCCTCATATATATGCTACGGGCACCTTTATGATATCCTCGGTACTGGTATGCTTTCAGAATCAGAAGAAAATCCTGTCTGTCCTGTTCCTCCCTTTCCATTCGCTGGTCTTCTGTTGAGAGATAATGGTAATATCCCGAACGGGATACTCCTGCAATTTCGCACATGGCAGCTACATTCAATAGATTATCGTTTTTTTGCATGGTATCATAAATAATCTGATACTTTGCATGGGCTGGTATTTTCATTATTCCGGAGCCTCCGGATTTAAAGATACAATTTTTTTTAGAAACTCAATCTCCTGATCTTTATATGCCAGTTGCATTTCTAAATATTTTATCCGATTTTCAGCCGAAAGATATCCGTTGCAGCCCTGTGCATAGGTGTTAAGATCTCGAAAACCATTTCCCTTTTTTACTTCATTTCCAATCATGGTTTTCAGACCATTTATTCTGGAATCCCCCAAGATATTTGGATCTATCCCAAGAGTCGAAATAATCTCACGTGGAAGCCTGCCCTTTGACAGTTCCTCCCAAAACAGTTTTTTAAATTCTGCCGAGAAATGTACAATGCTCGGTGATACATCCAGCACATATTTGCTATTTCTCAGTGTGAGCATTTCCTGTTCTGTAAACTTTCTGTTTGCCATAATTTCCTCCAATTCATTATTATTGTAATATCAATCTGAATCGGAGTCAAAAAGCGATTTTGTCCAAAATGAAGGGGTTCATCAAAACCATGTCCGAAGTTAAGGGTTCCCTGTAAACTCATTGTATAGATTTAAGGGTTTTCATTAAAACTTACTGTCTAATGGTAAGGGTTTTAAAAACTCAATCTGTCCAATCTATAGGGTACATTTTATAATAACTGTTATATTTTGTTATAGAAATCTCGTCAAACCCTTGAAAATACTAAAGTTTTCACAGGTGTCCTTTCCATTACATCTTGTATCGTGTTATATCGTTCTACCCTTGTTTACGAACCCTCACAAGGGAAAAAATAAGGGAAAGAAAATCTGGTAACAATTTATAACAAATTATAAAAATGGCGGTTGGGACTGGATGAAATGCTTATAATACATTTTCAAGAAAGGATGGATAAGATGAGATTGATATATGCGGAGTATAGCTCTATTACGAATAGTATTGATGTAAACACATTTGAGAATTACATATTGCGGATTGATTGCAACAAGGCAGAGGATGGTTTGAAAACCACTCCTTGCTCACAGAATTCGCTTAACGCATTGGCAATAGATGAGCCACTTGAATATGCTCGGCTTGCTCTAGATGGAGAAACGCAGGCATGGGTGGATGCGATTGATAGTTTAGAGATATGGTGAATTGATTCTTTTGGCGAGATGACGATAGAATATTGGGACTTGATGTGATAAAATAATAGAAGTATCTTATTTGGAAGAGGTGAAAATGATATGAAATTTATCCGAGATAACTACTCAGTACAGTTGATGTAAACTGTTGGCAGATTGTGCTGAGGTTAAAAGAAACTTGCTAGCAGTCGTTGACTGTACTGTCCTAATGCTTGAAATACAATCTATAAAGGAGTACAGTTATGCGTTATATAAAAGAAATATTAAAGAAAAACAGAATATGGGTATTAGTCTACATTGGGCTAGGTATATTTAATGCATTTATAGCTAATTACAAGGCTGACTATTTCCAAAAGGTCATTGATGGATTGGCTGATAGAACACTTGCATTTGCAGGAGTTGCAACATATGGTTTTATTTTGCTGGTAAATTATTGTATGAATTATTTGGATAATTATCCTGAAAAGAAATTGGAACATGGTATTTATCTGGATTTTAAGCTTTTGTCCCTTAGAAAAATAAGTACAATTGATTATACAGAATACCAGAAAATAGGTACAGGCAAACTTGTTCAAAGGATTGAGAATGGTTCAACAGCAGGAAGAAATGTATTATTCAATTTCTGGTTGTGTTTGATTCGAGACCTACTTCCTACCATTGTTTTTAGTGTATACTTTATTTGGAAAATAGATAAAAAAGTTACTTATGTATTGTTTGTAGGCTATATGCTTATTTTTATAATAACCAACATTCTACTAAAGTTTTTATATAAAATAAAAGAAAAAATTTTGAACAGTGAAGAGCTACTAAATCATTATTTGGTTAGAGGCTTTATGGAAATGTTGATATTTCGTATGAGCAAACAGTTTCCGAATGAAATAAAGAAAACTAATAATGCCAAAGAGAGTATTGTTTCAGCAAAGGTAAAAATGAATATGATTCATGAAGCATTCTTTACAATATTTGCGCTACTTGTGGCAATGTTAGATATTGGTATTCTTTTTTATGCATGGAAAACGCAAAACCTTACAGTAGGTTCCGTAGTTGCACTAATTGCACTGATTGAAAATGCTTATACACCAATTGCTATTTTTAATGTACTTTATGTCCAATATAAATTGGACAAGGCGTCTTATAAGAGATTTGAAGAATTTTTAGGCTTAAAAGATGATGATCAATTAAGAAACGGTAACGCAATAAATGCTGATGTTGGCGAAATAGCAATAAAAAACTTATCATTCCAATATGGGGAACGAAAAATTATTGATGATTTGAGTTTGTCCATAAAAAAAGGAGAAAAAATAGCTTTTGTAGGAGAAAGTGGTTCCGGAAAATCGACCTTGATTAAGATATTATTGGGGTTACTAAAATACAATCAAGGAAAAGTTCGCTTAGGAGACATGGAGTTAAGTGGAATTTGTCTTAATAATTTGTATGATAGAGTTAGTTATCTATCGCAGGATGCTCCTGTTTTTGACGGAACAATAAAAGAAAATTTGGTATTTGAGAAAAAAGTGTCAGAAGAACAAATGCTGGGGGCATTGAGTGAAGTGCAACTATCTCATCTAGTTGAGAATCTTGCGGAAGGTTTGAATACTGAAATTGGTGAGAAAGGTACTTGTTTATCAGGTGGAGAAAAACAAAGACTTGCATTAGCCCGATTGTGGTTTGAAGATTCCGAACTTGTCATTTTGGATGAAGCAACATCTGCAATGGATAACTTAACAGAAGAAAATGTAATGAAATCAGTTATGCAGAAAATGAAAGATAAAACAGTCATTGCGATTGCACATAGATTAAATTCCATTGCCGGTTTTGACAGAATGATTCTTTTTAGAGAAGGGAAGATTGTTGGACAAGGAACTTTTGAAGAACTACTGCGTACAGATTCTTATTTTATGGACTTGTATAATGCGAATGTGAAATAATGGTTTTTTTAGGTTGAAACTTGTAAAAATACAAAGGGACTGTTGCTCTTGCACTTTTTTAATTGTTAGAGGAGCAGTCCCTTAGTGTACTTAAAGTTCAATAGAGTCTTCTGTGTCTACCCATATCTGCATAGTTCCATCCAGATATAGTTTTGCATATTCAAGAGGTTCATCAATAGCAAGAGCATTTAATGCACACTGAGAGCATGGTGTAGTTTTAATACCATCTTCAGCCTTATCGCAGTCAATACGAAGCATATAACCAGTATGGGTGTAGATGTCTATGCTGTTCCGGTACATATTGTATTCTGCAAATACTGTTCTCATCGTATCCTATCTCCTTGTCATTCCATCAATCATTAGTTACAAAAATCAGAAGCATTTCAATCAGTTCACCATGTCACTTTTATTTTGTG
>OJMI01002170.1_pt1 | contig 18354 bp, 15 predicted proteins | sample 1597131 | NCBI WGS metagenome assembly OJMI01 (sample SAMEA2452116, study PRJEB22498) | human gut metagenome | reverse complement strand
TTGTTGCTCAGGCACTTATAAATAATGTTAAACTATAGTGTTGCGGAATTAAGGTATTCTTCACAGCGGGAAAAAGAACAAGCTGCTTTACTACATGCAGAACTATGTGCAGTTGGCCATACCCCGTGCATGGTTCAGAATGAGACTGAAGCATGTGTTTGAGGAAGCCCTTGAACGCCCCGACTATGACTATATCAAAGAGCGGGTGGACTACTATAACAAGCTGGAGGGCGAAGTGAGCGGCTTTGTATCGAATGCCGAGTCGGTGTGTATCGGGAAGCAGTCCATGTGCCGCCAGAAGGTGTATTTCTTCGACTCGTATATTTATACGCGCTGGTTTCCCGAAAACCTGAAATGGAAGCTCTGTCCGGGGGATATCACCTATGTGCCCGAAATTCCGTCGGTGGTGAAGAGCCGCCCCATCGTGGAGCATAACGAAAATTCGGTGGTGATGAAGCTGAACAAGATACGTCACTTCATCTTTGTGAACGACAGGAAAAGTTTCTCCGAGAAGAAAGACATGGCCGTATTTCGCGGAAAGGTAGGAGCTCCCGGAACAAAGGAGTATAAGGAAAAACGCTACCGCTTCATGAAGATGTACTGGCAGCATCCCATGTGTGATGCGGGTGAGATTGCCGGAAAACATAACAATCCGCAGTGGCTCGTGCCCAAGATGACCATCCGTGAGCACCTCGACTATAAGTTTATCCTTGCCATTGAGGGAAACGATGTGTCGACCAACCTGAAGTGGATAATGTCGTCAAACTCGCTCGCCGTGATGCCGCGTCCGTGTTTCGAGACATGGTTCATGGAAGGAAAGCTCATACCCAACTATCATTACGTGGAGATAAAAGACGACTTCTCTGACCTGGAGGAGCGGATGAACTACTACATCTCACATCCTGAAGAGGCGCAGGCCATCATTGACCATGCGCACGAATTCGTAGACCAGTTTAAGGATAAGCGCCGCGAACGGCTGATATCACTGCTGGTACTGGGCAAGTATTTTCACAAGACGGGGCAGGTGTTCTGACAGCCCCGTGTACGGATACGGAAAAAGCACACGTGCTTTGTCTGAAAAGGACGTGTGCTTTTGGCCGGATGCACGCGTCCTTTCATCGGAAAGCACGTGTGCTTTTTTTATGTGTTCTTATTTCTTCGGTTTGTCGGTTGTCTGGTTGTGCAGCACCATGCATTCGGTGGTCTGGAGCATGGAGAAACAGTAGTTTTTCAGTTCCCTGAAGGTATCGTTCATCGCAGTTGGAACAGGTTGTCCCGACGAGGTGTCATAGCAGAATTCCTTCTGCACCACCGGGTCGTAAACATACAGGTGCAGGCTGTCTCGTGCGGCTACGGTATTGTCGGCCGTATAGAACATGGCGGGGCGCCGTTCCTTCATCAGGTTGATGCCGAAGTTGTTTTGCGTATAGCTGATGCCCAGCATGCCCAGCAGGGTGGGAGCCACGTCCACCTGTCCGGCAAAGTCGGTACGCTCTTGCGGAGCGATGTCCTTTCCGTGTATGATGAACGGGATGTGATTGTATGACTGCGGCAGTTCGCAGTCGGCCTTGCCCACCATCTTGCCGTGGTCGGCCAGCAGCACGAAGATGGTATTGTCAAACCAGGGTTCCTTGCGTGCGCTCTCCATGAAGTTGCGGATGCTCCAGTCGGCATACTCCACAATCTGCTGCTCGGTAAACGAGCTCTGCGGATGGAAATACGGCGGAATGATGTAGGGCGGGTGGTTGCTGATGGTGAGCAGGGTGGCAAAGAACGGCTTGCCGCTCTGTGCGTGGCGGTTGAGCACCGGAAGGGCGTATGAGAACAGGTAATCGTCCTGCACGCCGAATCCGTTGACCACCTTCTCCTTCGGGTAGTTTTCCTGCGAATAGATTTCCTGGTAGCCGTTGGTGCGCAGGAAAGCGTTCATGTTGTCATACTGCGACTCGTGCGTCATGAAGAACATCGTGCTGTAACCGTTGTCGCGCAGCACGGTGGGCAGTCCCGAATAGGTGGGGATGACCGAGCCTTTCATGGCGTTGCGCTTCATGATGGAAGGGAAGGAGTATAGCGTGGCATAAATTCCGTGGTTGGTATGGTTGCCGGCCGAGTAGAAGTTGCGGAAACTCATGGACTGGTGGTAGAGGCTGTCGAGATAAGGGGTGAGCTCCACATCCTGGCCGAACTGTTTCATCAGGCTGGCCGACATGGACTCCATGAGGATGAGCACCACGTTCTTGCCTGCAGGCACCGTGTCGGCCTTTACCTCACGTGCGATGGGCGATATGCCTCTGATGCCTTCGCGCCCCAGGTAACGCCGGGCGTTGGCCAGTGCCTTGTCTTCGTCCATCAGGTGCAGGGTGCGGTTTTCCTTGCGCATGTCGTCAACCACGCTGGCCATGAGGTTGAAGGCGGGGTTCACGCCCATCTGGTTCAGGATGGGGTTCAGGCAGTAGTAGGCGGCGCTCACCTTGATGGGGTTGTAACCCATGCGTCCGCGTATGCCGAACAGACACAGGCCGATAAGGCATGCCGAGATGACAAGCTGGATGCTCCGCTCTTTCCATCCTTCGGGAGTGCGGTCGCTCTCAAGCGCGCGTTGCAGCCTGTGGTGGTAAAGGTGGATGAGGTATCCGAAGAGGACGACGGCTATCAGAAAGCAGCCGATGTAGATGTAGTAGGAACTTTCGCCCGTGACCATGCTGGCCGTAGTGGTGCCGTATTCAAACCAGTTGAAGATGGACGAGTTGAGCAGCTTGGTGAAATACAGAAAGTAGGGTATGTTGGCCGCTGCTGCCAGAAACACGATGCCGTAAAGCACTCCGAGATAATAGATGATAAACCTGAACAGCGGCTTGCCGTAATAGCGGAACAGGGCAGAGATGCACAGCACGGTGAGCGGCAGGATGAGCACGTAGCATGCAATGACATTGTCGAACCATATGCCGCGTATGAAAGCCGTGAGCTGAAGTCCGAAGTCATCGCGGATATTGTCCGGAAGCTGGGGACGTACGCTGGCCCATAACAGTACTCTGAAAAGAGTGAGGATAACGAGTGCGGTGACATGTACCGCCATCAGAAAAACAAACGATTTGAAAAATCTTTTCATGCTTTGAGGTCTCTATATGTTTCTTCGGCCACAAAGTTACGACAAAGAAATGTTTCATTTGTATTTCCATGCAACAAATATTACCGGAGCATGACAAAATATTCTGTCGCTCCGTGCCTGTGTCTCTTCCGTATGCAGGGTGCTTCCGGATGCGGTCAGAACTCGATGATTTCCCCGCCGTCGGAACCGGCATACCGTCGGAGCAGCTCCTGCAGATAGTGTCCGGCTTCGGGCAGTCCCTCACGACCGCTGTATCCGTTGATGATGGCCAGCAGGCGGGTGGTGCCCAGCGAGAGCTTCGTGCGCTCGTTGTCACTGGTGGGGGTGCCGATGCCTCCCTTGGCGTCACGGTATACGGGCATGCCCTCAATGTTGAGCGTTCCGCGTCCGATGCCCTCGTAGGGTTCGTCTTTCTTTCCGATGCCCAGTGTGAGGGTGTCGCCTTCAATCTTGTCGGCGTCGAAGCCTCCGATGGAGTATCCGCTGGCAATGGATACGAGGTTGATAAGGTCTACCAGCGTGTCAATCTGATACAGTGCGTCGCCTTTCAGAATGCGGCGGCACAGCGCTTCCGACGAGGGACGGTAACGGCTCGGATCCTTGCCGCAGCGCTTGTAAGCCTGGCGTGTGGCCTGTATGGGGCGCATGTCTTTTATTGATTCGGTGGTGTAGCGTGCATGGTATTCGGTGGCAAAGCGGTCAATCTCTTTCCACAGTTCCTCGCAGTAGGCGGTGTTGTGTACATTGGCCAGTACGGCCAGTCCTCTGAACTCCGGACAGCGTTCTCTTATCTCGTCCGCGAGCCGTATGTTGATGGTTGAAGCTTCCATTGGGTCATTTGGTTTGTTTGAGTTTCTCAGGTGTCCTACTTCCTCTGGTTCTGACGAAGCCGGGCTTTCGAGACTCGTGTTGTTTGAAATCAGATTTGCAATATCACGATTTAGCGCAAGCAAAAGTAGTGAATTATTAATAGATTTGTCGCACAAAGCTTCTGTATATGTGCAAAAGGTCATAAAAAAAAGTCCGGTTTCGGTTTTTTCTTTCGTGAATTAACTCGAATTTAAAAAGATGCGCTATTTTTGCAACTGATTATAAAGGATGAAAAGTAAATGACAAACGATTCTCAGTTTTTAATAGATATCGATAAAGTTCTGAAGTCAAAGTTGGGAGACCGCAGCCGCTATGTGCCGGGTTTTGTTGTTTCTTATTTAAAACATATCGTGCACCAGGATGAAATCAACGAATTCCTTTTGCGTGTTGAAGGCAAGGTAGGAGTGGATTTTCTGAAAGAAAGCATGGAATTTCTTGACACGAAGCTCGATGTAAGAGGAATGGAAAACCTTCCCGATGACCGGCTCTGCACCTTTGTGAGCAATCACCCGCTTGGCGGACAGGACGGTGTGTCGCTGGGCTATCTGCTGGGAACGCACTATGACGGACATATCAAATATCTGGTAAACGACCTGCTGATGAATCTCAAGGGACTGGCTCCGCTGTTTGTCCCTATCAACAAGACCGGCTCGCAGGCCAAAGACTTTCCTATGATGGTGGAGGCTGCTTTCCGCTCGGACAACCATATCATCATGTTTCCGGCAGGACTGTGCTCACGCCGGCGCAACGGGGTGATTCGTGACCTGGACTGGAAGAAGACATTCATTACCAAAAGCGTGGAGACGCATCGCGACGTGGTGCCCATTCATTTCGAAGGCCGCAATTCCGACTTCTTTTATAATCTGGCCAATCTCTGCAAGGCACTGGGCATCAAGTTTAACATTGCCATGCTCTATCTGGCCGACGAAATGTTCAAGAACAGGCACAAGACCTTTAAGGTCTCTATCGGAAAGCCCATTCCCTGGCAGACTTTCGACAAGTCGAAGACACCTGCGCAGTGGGCCGAATATGTAAAAACCATTGTATATAGTCTATAAACAAGATAAAAGTATAAAACTAATAATATGAAAGATATCATTGCGCCGGTCAGTAAAGAGGTGCTGAAATCGGAATTGACCGAAGACAAGCGTCTTCGTTTTACGAACAAGAGCAATAATGAAATATATATTGTAACCTATCAGGATTCGCCCAACGTGGTGCGCGAGATAGGACGGTTGCGCGAAATAGCATTCCGTGCGGCCGGAGGAGGTACGGGAGAGGAACTCGACCTCGACGAGTATGATGTAATGGAAAATCCTTACAAGCAGCTCGTGGTATGGAACCCGGAAGCTGAGGAGATTCTGGGCGGATACCGCTATCTGCGCGGAACCGACGTGGAGTTCAACCCCGACGGACAGCCGAAACTGGCTACCGCACACCTGTTCCACTTCTCGGACGAGTTCCTGAAAAACTACCTGCCTACTACCATCGAGCTGGGACGTTCGTTCGTCACTCTTGAATACCAGTCGACACGTGCCGGTTCGAAAGGACTGTTCGCACTCGACAACCTGTGGGACGGACTGGGAGCTCTCACCGTGGTAATGCCCGAAGTGAAATACTTTTTCGGAAAGATGACCATGTATCCGTCGTACAACCGTTTCGGACGTGACATGATTCTCTACTTCCTCAACAAGCATTTTGAGGACAAGGACAACCTTATCACTCCGTTCAAGCCGTTGCAGCTTGAGACAGACACTGCCGTACTTGAGAAGATATTCTGCAAGGAATCGTTCAAGGAAGACTATAAGATTCTGAATACCGAGGTGCGCAAGCTGGGATATAACATCCCGCCGCTGGTGAATGCCTACATGGGTCTGTCGCCTACGATGCGCATGTTTGGTACGGCCATCAACTACGGCTTCGGCGATGTGGAGGAAACCGGTATCCTGATAGCCGTTGACGAGATTCTCGAAGAGAAGCGCATCCGTCACATCGAGTCGTTCGTGAAGCAGCACCCCGAAGCGCTGAAGATAACCTCGGGCGCCAACCGGGTGATTTATGAAGAAAAGAAAGAGGCGGTTGTCAAATGACCGGCCTTTTCATGCTATACACTTTAAAAGCGGAAACAGCTCCCTTTACCATGCAGGCAGGGGAGCTGTTCTTATATTGACGGTCTGAGTTGCCGGTCGGGGTATGTGCTCTTATACGGCAGGAAGGCTGTTGCCGTTGATCTTGCGGTAGAGGTCGATGGCATATACGTCGGTCATGCCCGAAAGGTAGTCGAGCACAGCCTGTATGCGTCCGTAGAGGGTAGGGGCATGCACGTCGTACTGGTCCGACACGCGGTTGATAAGCAGTTGCGAGTATGCCTTCTCGGGTGCCATTACTGCCTCGATAAGCAGGTCGAGCAGCGTCATTATCACCTTGAAACCGGCCAGCTCGATGTCTACCACGTCTTTGGAGCGGTATATCTTCTGGTAGGCTCTGCGTGAGCATTCTTCGTAGGCCGCTCTTACCGGCGGGCTCACATGCTGAATCAGGGTGCCGCTGAATGTTCCGGCAAGCAGTTCCTTTTCGTGCTCCACAAAGGCGCGCGTGCATTCCTTGACCATGCTTCCGATGACCGAAGAGCGCAGGTAGGCCACCTGTTCGTTGGCGTCGCTCACCATGTTGCACACGCGGCTCATGTGTTCGCGTTTCTCTTCGTTGAAGAATCCCAGAAAGAGTTGCTTGATTTCTTCCGTGCTCACGAGCTTGAGCTTGTGCGCGTCTTCCATGTCCATCACCTGATAGCAGATATCGTCGGCCGCCTCTACCAGATATACCAGCGGGTGGCGTGCGTAGCGCAGCGGTTCACCTTCTTTGCTCAGACGGATGATGCCCAGTTCGTCGGCAATGCGGCGGTAGTCGTCCGCCTCGCTGATGAAGAAGCCGAACTTGGCCTTCTCATGTGCCAGCGACGAGGCAAACGGATATTTCACGATAGCTGCCAGTGTGGAGTAGGTCATTACGAAGCCTCCCTTGCGCCGCCCCAGGAACTGGTGCGTGAGCAGTCGGAACGCATTGGCGTTTCCTTCAAAATGTATCAGGTCTTCCCATTCTTCGGAACTGAGTTTTTCTTTCAGATAGAGTCCGTTTCCTTCGGAGAAGTAGGTACCGATGGCCCTCTCGCCCGAGTGTCCGAAGGGAGGATTGCCCAGGTCGTGTGCCAGACAGGCTGCCGACACGATGGAGCCAATCTCGGAGAGGTGCGTATCGTGCAGTTCGGGGTGTGCGGCCAGCAGCGCCTTGGCGGAGTCGTTACCCAGCGAACGTCCTACGCACGACACCTCCAGACTGTGCGTGAGGCGGTTGTGTACGAAGATGCTTCCCGGCAGCGGAAACACCTGTGTCTTGTTCTGCAGGCGGCGGAAGGGAGCCGAGAATATCAGCCGGTCATAGTCGCGCTGGAATTCGCTGCGGTCGTCCTTCCTTACGGCATGGAGCTCTTCCAGCCCGAAGCGTTTATTGGATAGAAGTTGTTGCCAGTTCATCATAAGTAACTTGTTTGTTGCAAAAGTAGTGAAAGGTGTGCGCAGCGGCAAATGAAATCCGAAGTTTTCGGGGCGGAGAGCAGATGTTCTCCGTCTTTCTGTCCGGCCAGCAAGAGAAGTGAGTTTCCGTTTCCCGATACTAAGGAATCGGATACGGGCCGTACTGGGCGGAATGTGAGGAAAATCATTCTACCTCGAACGGTGCTTCCAGCGTGATGGTCTTTCCGTCGGTATAAAATCTTTTGCTTATTCTGTATTTTCCTTTCGTCAGCCGGTAATATTTGCCTACGGGAAAACGGAAGCAGTGAAGCAGCGGTGCCTGTCCGGTTCCGAAGAGGTCGTCTTGCCACGAAAAGTCGGATATCTTCCATTCGGCATTGGTCCATGCTTTCCCGTCCCAGCGATACAGCAGCCATTCCCGTCCGTAGCTTATCGGGCGGTCTGTCGGGTTGGCCACGAAGACGCTGATATCGTTCACTTCCTTGCGGTAGACCGGTCGTTCCGTCCACATGGTTATCAGACTGTCCTTGTAACCGTCGGGCAACTTGTCGGTGTACCAGAGGCGGCATTGGAGTGTCTGGAAGACAAGGGAGTCTCCGTCGGCCCGTGCGTTTCCGTCAGTTATGAAAATTCCGGTAGCCGTGTCGGCTCCTCCGATGATGCCGATGGTGGCCGGGTCATGTTCCGTCTCCGTCTGGGAGTTTCCGGAACATGCGGCACCCAGCAGGCACGGCAGTGTGAAAAACAGGATTGTGGCTTTCATATTCTTGTCTGGTAATAGTGCTCTCATAATGAGGCTTGTTTGGTACAAATGTAAGGTTTTACTCTGATTTTTCCGAAATCTTTTCAGGTAAAATGCTCTGTTCTCCCGAAATATAGGGTGGTTATTGCCTGGACACAATATATCACTTTATGGAAACAATTGAAATGCTGACTTGTTTCTTGGATATTTGTAATGTGAATAATTACCTTTGCAGAAAGTATAGGTGGTATGGGAATTGATAAAACAAAAGAGATAGCAGAGGAAATGTTTGAGGTTGCAAATTGTAACCTCAAATCGACTGTGAGTATTGAGAATAAGATATTGACTGTTCGTAATGTTCAAGTAATGATGGACTGCGATTTGGCAGAACTATATGGAATTGAGACTAAATTTCTTAATCTTGCAGTAAAACGTAATGCTGAAAGGTTTCCGGTTAATTTTATGTTTCAGTTGACACGTGAAGAATATGATTCTTTGAGGTTGCAATTTGCAACCTCAAAGAAAAGAGGAGGAAACAGGTATTTACCTTACGTGTTCACTGAACAAGGCATTGCCATGCTTTCTGCTGTTTTAAGGAGTCCTACCGCTGTGGCTGTAAGTATCCGTATTATGGAAGCGTTTGTTTCAATGCGTCGTTTTTTGCTTTCTAATGAACAAATGTTTCAGCGGGTTCATAGTTTGGAGTTACGGCAATTACAGACAGATATGAAAGTTGATACCATATTGAATAAATTGGAATCTAAAGAATTACCAATAGAAGGTATTTTTTATGAGGGGCAAATATTTGACGCTCATAATTTTGTTTGCGATTTGATTCGTAATGCCAAAAGTAGGATAATATTGATTGATAATTATATAGATGATACTGTTTTAAAGCGTCTTGATAAAAGAAATACTGGTGTTTCTGCAACTATTTATACACATCATATTTCGGCTGTTCTTCAAACGGATATTAATACACATAATTCTCAATATCCGGCTATTGAAGTAAGAACTACTACTAAGTTTCATGATAGGTTTATGATAATAGATGATACAGTTTATCATATCGGAGCTTCTATCAAGGATTTGGGAAAGAAGGTTTTTGCTTTCAGTCGGATGAATGAAAAAGCCGATGAGCTTATTGGACGGTTACTTTGACGCATTTTGTTTATCGGAGAGCCGGTAAAAGATTTCCTTAATTTGGGAAGTATGATTGTCGATAGACAAAAGTCTGTCAGGCTAATTGCTTTTTCCTTGAGTGATATATAATGTTTCCCGCTGTCCTTAAATAAATGAAAATCTTTATCGTTATGTTTCGCAGATTGAGTATTTTCGCACATTATTATGCACTGAACGAAAATAAGCTATGAACGTAAGAATCATTAACAAGTCAAAACATCCGTTACCCGCTTATGCTACGGCTCTTTCAGCCGGAATGGACTTGCGGGCCAATCTTGATAAACCCATCGTACTGAAGCCCCTTGAAAGATGTCTGGTGCCGACGGGACTCTATATAGCGCTGCCCGAAGGATATGAGGCACAGGTGCGCCCCCGCAGCGGACTGGCCATCAAGAAGGGTATCGGAGTGCTGAACTCTCCCGGAACCATTGATGCCGACTATCGCGGAGAGATTTGCGTCATACTGGTCAATCTCTCGGCCGACGAGTTTGTGGTGGAAGACGGCGAACGCATCGCGCAGATGGTGATTGCACGTCACGAACAGGTGACATGGGACGAGGTGGAAGTGCTCGACAGTACCGAACGTGGTGAAGGAGGATTTGGACATACGGGAAAGAAGTAAACTGCATTTATGAAAAAATATTTTTCAAACATACGCTTGGGAGTCGTGATGCTCGTGCTCGCCGTGTTTTCGGGATGCGGGGCATCGCGCAAGGCACAGAAACAGCCTGCTCCCGCACAGCCTGCCGAAATCAGCCTCTCGGCCGATGAGCAGCGCAAGTTCGATTATTATCTTGTTGAGGCCATGCGTCTGAAACGCAACGGAAGTTATGACGCCTCGCTCGAACTGTTGCGACATTGTCTATCTATTGACCCTACATCGGCTACCGTGCTCTATCAGCTGGCGCATTATTATGCCACGCTCAATATGCCCGAAATGGCGAAGAATGCCTTTGAAAAGGCGGTGGCGCTGAATCCTGATAATTTCTGGTACAAGCAGACGTTTGCCGGTTTCTACCTGAAATGCGGACTCATGGATGAGGCAACCAGGCTTTATGAAGGCATGGTGACACAGTTTCCCAAACGCAACGAGCCGCTGGTAAACCTCATGGCGCTTTACGAACGTGCCAATAACTATCCGGGAGTGGTGCGCGCGCTCAACCTGCTGGAGCGCAAGGAGGGCAAGTCGGAAATGATAACCATGCAGAAGTTCAGGATATACCTGCAGATGGACAGCATAGACAATGCTTTCCGCGAGATAGAGAGTCTGGTGAAGGAGTATCCCAATGACAGCCGTTACAAGCTGCTGCTGGCCGAAGCCTGTCTTGACAACAACCGTACCGACGAGGCTCTTGCCGCCATCAGGGAAGTGCTGGCCGAAGAGCCCGACAATCCGCAGGCACAGCTGGCCATGGCGGGATATGCACAGCAGATGGGCAACGACTCGCTGCACAATGCGTTGACCGAACAGGCCTTGCTCAACCAGAGACTCGATAATCAGACCCGTATGGACCTTATGCGCCAGCTCATTATCAGTGCTGAACAGACACCGGCCGATACGGTGCAACTGCTTTCCGTATTTGAGAAAATGACGGCTGCCGAAAAGGAAAATGCCGACATGAGTATGCTTTACGCACAGTATATGATTACGAAAAAGATGCCTCCGGCACGCGTGAAACCTATCTTGTGGCATATACTTAAGCTTGAGCCAGACAATACGGCGGCACGCCTGCAGCTGCTCTCATATGCCGTGAGCGACAACAACTACAAGGAGGCCATTGACATATGCAGTCCTGCCCTGAAATACAATCCCGATGTGATAGAATTCTATTACTATCTGGGTATTTCCTATTACCAGAACGAGCAGAGCGATGAGGCACTGGCTACTTTCTCGAAAGGTGCGGAGATGATTACATCCGATACCGACAAGAAACTTGCGTCGGACTTCTACCTGCTTATGGGCGATATCTATCATGAGAAGGGTAAAGACGAGATGGCTTATGCCGCCTATGATTCGTCGCTCGTATATTTCCCTGAGAATATCGCTGCGCTCAACAATTATGCCTATTACCTCTCACTTGAGAAGAAGAACCTTGACAAGGCTGAGGAAATGAGTTACAAGACGGTGAAGGCCGAGCCTCAGAATGCCACATACCTTGATACGTATGCCTGGATTCTTTTTGAGAAAGGCCGTTATGCCGAAGCCAAGCTTTACATGGACCAGGTCTTGCTAAACGACAAGGAACCCGGAGCCGCCGTGCTTGAACATTGCGGCGACATCTATTATATGAACGGTCTGCACGATGAGGCGCTTGAATTCTGGAAGAAGGCGAAAGAAGCCGGAGAGGGCGCCTCGAAGATGCTTGACCGAAAGATTAAACAGAAGAAATACATTGCCGAATGAGAATACTGAAACTGAATCTGCTGGCCGGTCTGGTGCTGGTTACGGTGCTGCTGGCCGGATGTAAGTCGACCCGCAATACGGCCGTACGTACGGATGTGGCCGGAACGGTTGCCACACGAAGCTGTGTGGAGAACCTGACAGGACGCAATGCCGGAGCCGACGGCATGGAAGCCCGCATGCGCTTCTCGCTCCGTGTGGGCGACAAGGATCTCAGCGTGGGCGGTAACCTGCGCATGAAGAAAGACCGTATCATACAGTTGCAGCTCATCGGACTGGGCATTATCGAGGGAGGGCGCATTGAGTTTACCCCCGACTCCGTATTGCTTGTCGACCGGCTCAACCGCCGTTATATCTCTTCAGGATATGACGGGATAGAGTTTCTGCGTAACGCACAGATTGATTTCTACACCTTGCAGGCTTTTTTCTGGAACGAGCTGATATTGCCGGGCCGGGAGCATGTGACCGATTCTGATGCGGGAGAGTTTGACATGCTCAGCCTGAACGGAAAGACCGTACTCAGCACGCGCGGCAAGTCGCTCCCGTATTACCGCTTCTATACCGATGCGGCAGGAACACGGCTTGAACGTACGGAGTTTGAACCGCATGTGCGTTATCGGGTAGACTGCGACTATGCTTCGTTCGTACCTTTTGCGGAGAGTGATTTTCCCTCGTCTATCGTGCTTACGCTGAGTGGAGGAAAGTCGCCCATCGTGCTTTCTCTTTCACTGAGCCGTATGGAGAAGACATCTTCGGCTCCCGAGCCTACACAGGTATCGAAACGTTACAGAAGGGTAGACCCGAAGGAAGTGATTGACATGTTACTGAATAAATAAAACGAGATGAAACGGATAGTAACAGCTGTATGCATGCTGGTTGCGGTAATGGCTGCATCGGCACAGACCAACAAGACCATCAAGGAGTTGCAGAACAGGCGCAGTTCCCTGCAGAAAGACATTGCACGCTCGGAAGAGATGCTCCTTTCGACCAAGAAAGACGTGAGCAGCCAGTTGAGCAACCTGAGTGTACTCAACGGACAGATTAGCGCGCGTGCCAAGCTGATTACATCCATTACCGGCGATGTGAAGAGCCTCGATGCGGAGATTGGCGCTCTTCAGAAACAGGTAAATGTGCTCGAACGCCAGCTGAAAGACAAGAAGGACAATTATGCCACTTCACTCAATTATCTTCATAAGAAACATTCCATTCAGGAAAAGCTGCTCTTTATCTTCTCGGCCGATGACCTGAACCAGCTGTACCGGCGCATGCGTTACGTGCAGGAGTACGGTAACTTCCAGAAGCGTCAGGCAGAAGACATACAGCGCAAGAAGGAGGAGATAAGCGAAAAGGAGAGTGAGTTGCGTGAGGTACGCATGGAGAAGAGTGGACTGCTTGACATGCAGAAGGCCGAACAGGGAAAGCTGGAGGAACAGCAGAAGAAACAGCGCACGCTGGTGGCTAACCTGCAAAAGAAGCAGAAGAGTCTGCAGAGTGAGATAAGCCGCAAACGCAAGCAGGCCGATAAGCTGAATGCACAGATTGACCGTCTGATTGAGGCCGAGATTGAAGCGGCCCGCAAGCTGGCAGCCAAAAAGGGAGGCAAGAGCTCGTCATCGGGAAAGGGTACGGCTTCGGGCAGTAAGGCCCGTCCGATGGATGCGTACAAGGTAGACGATGACAACCGCAAGCTGTCGGGAAGCTTTGAGAAGAACAAGGGCCGTCTTCCGGTGCCCATTACGGGCGGCTATATGGTGGTGAGCCATTATGGGCGTCATAATGTGGCCGGACTGAAGCATGTGGAGATAGACAACAAGGGAGTGGATATCAAAGGCCGCTCCGGGGCACAGGCGCGTGCCGTATTCGACGGTGAAGTGTCGGCTGTGTTCCAGTATAACGGCATGACCAATGTGCTTGTCCGTCACGGAAGCTATATATCGGTCTACTGCAATCTGTCGTCGGCTTCCGTACAGCGTGGACAGAAGGTCAAGGCCCGTCAGTCGTTGGGCCCTGTAGCCACCGATGCTTCGGGCAATATCATCCTTCACTTCCAGTTGCGCCGCGAAACCACTAAGCTTAATCCGGAAGCGTGGATCAATGTGTAGAGGGAACGTCGGACGAGATGACCGGTGTTCCTCCGTCGCACCCTTCGGCGCTTATTTCCATTTTCCGGCAGGTGCTGTTGTTAAACAGGCGGATGTTTGCCTTTCCTTCGGCATCGGTCTTCACATCGGGATTCCAGTAGAGCGTACGGCGATAGTTCAGAGAGCCTAATGCCTCTTCAGTACTCTTCAGGTTATAGCATTCCTTCACGGGCGAATATCCTTCATAGAATGTCTGTCGCATTCCTTTGCGTGAGTCGTTGTATACCTCGTCATAAAGTTCGGCTACTACGATTAAATAACGGCATTTCATGTCCATTATGGCATCAATAAGATAGCTCGCATCCGGATTGCAATATGACAGCCTGTTCAATATTTCAACTCCGTTTCGGGTGTGCAGTTGCAGGCTTTTTACGTTGGTGATATCCATGTCTGCTACCGGGATGTGTTTGAATTTGGCGACATCTTCCTTTCGGCATGAGAGCAGGTAGATAATCAGGGTCGAAGAGTTGGAGTTTTCCAGAATGGGATATTTATATTTGGCATACTCCTGTACGGTGGACGGAAAATAACCTCCTTTATCCAGCATACGGTTGATATCTTCTTCGGCATCAAATTCCATATCCGGCTGCATTATTGGTCGTGGCAGGTATTTCTTCACTTCCACTTCCTGCAGCATCTGCGTTTCGGCCATGTTTATCTTTCCCAGAGTATCGGCTTCAAGGTGAGCAACGCTGTCGTTCACATACGTATCGAAGAAGGTATAGCTTCTCTTTTCGGGAGAGAAGTGTCGGTTGATAAGAATCTGTGAATGCCTCTGCTTTCCTTCGTCCGAGACGGATAGGGTGAGCGACCATTTACCGGTGATGTCCACGCTGTCGGGCAGTATGCAGTAGAAGTTACCCTGTTCGTCGGTATGTCCGCTTCCGTGTACCTCTGCCTTGAGAGAGTCGTTCTTCATCCAGAAGAGAATGTCGGCATTGGCTCTGGGCTTGTTCTTCACGAGAGTCTTGACTTTTCCCCATAGGGTGAGTCCTTCTTCCGCAAAATGCTTGATTTTAATGGGTTTCACTCCGGCCATCTGCTGCCAGCTGTATCTTCTCCATCCCTGCACCATCATGAGCAGGTCTAGCTTGGTGCGTGTGGTTCTGCTTTCATCGGTAAAATACTGCATGGGGTCCTGGATATATCCCTTCACGTCGGACGAGAGCAGCAGGTCGGTGAGTATGTTGTCCTGATAGGCGGTTCGGGGTGTGGTAGCCGCATCGCGCACGGCAAGTGAGAAGGTAGTTTCTACGGGTTTCCCAGACGGGTCGTGCACGTCGAACTGCAGGTTGACTTCCTCGAATGGTTTGTAGGAGGTCTTGTCCTGCGTCACGCGGATGGGGACGAACATGTCGTTGCGCGTGTTGAATGCAAGTCTTTCTGCAAGGATATCTCCGGCAGCATTGAAGGCGGTCACCTGAATGCATCCAGCCGGCAGTTTCTCTTTGGAAATCCGGAAAGCGTAAGGCTCCTTTCCGAGTACGAATGCCTCTATGGCACAGAGCTTTCCGCGGCAGGTGACGGATACGGCAATGGTATCGTTGGGCAGGGAGTCCGACTTATGTACGCTGATTCGCATGAGGTCCGGGTTGAGGTTGTCCACATTCATGGTATATCCTTCGGAGAGAATGTCCTTGAACGGGATGGTATATTCCTTACCTTCATAGTTTACTGTGGCCTCGTATTCCTGTGCCTGAGGTGTGAACTCAAACACACCCATTCCCTGGTGGATGGTGGCGAGTGAGGCAACGGGTTCATGGTTTGCATTGTAAAGCGTACCCGTAACGCTGATGTCCTCTCCGTTCTTTCCGGTAGCGCGGAACGCCACACGTGCGGGGATTCCCAGTACGGCATGTCCTCCTTCGGGGAAGAAATGCAGGTTTACCCGGTCGGCCTTTTCGGGTTCGGGTCTTTCCTTCTTCTCTCCGGCGAAGCTGTCCATATCCTTTTCCTGATAGTTTCCAGCCTGTTCGGGCTCGCTGTAGATGGGGAATACCCTCGAGAAGATGTGCGTATCTCCGAAGTTGAGCATGGCCCGTGTGTAAGCTCTCACCTCGTAGAATCCTCCCTTGCAGTCTTTGGGCAGTGCGAACTCTCCGTGACACTGTCCGTCCTGAATCTTCAGTTTCCGGCTGTCGGTTACCTCACCCCGTGGAGTGAGCAGTTCCACATGCAGTACCCGGCTGAGGGTGGTAGGTTTTACCTCGTCGGCAGTAACGGTGTAAGCCTTGAACCAGATGGTATCTCCTGCATAATATCCGGTATTGTCGAAGTGCAGGTATACTTTTTCCTGGGGGCAGTCTTTGGTAAACCTGCTGATGTTATTGGCATAATTGGCCAGTCGTCTGGTTGCCGGTTGCTGGGCGAAGACGCCAAGGCATCCCATCCATAGGAGGAGGGCGGCAATGTATCTGAAGTGTTTCATGGCATTTTTCTTTCAAATATATTTATTATTCCTTTGGTATGATTGATAAAAATGATTTTTGTACTGCGTTTCCTGCTTTCTACCGAAATTCAGTAGAAAGTTTTGCTTTTCAGAATAAAATATATACTTTTGTGCAAACAGGTTTGGATATGAGAATCATCGCACGAAACAAAATAATTGAATACTATACGGAGCATCCCGATGCGGAAACTGCGCTGGAAGACTGGTTTCACAAGGTAAAGCAGGCGGAATGGACCTGTTTTGCAGATATGAAGAAGATGTTCAACAGCGTGGACAGTGTGGGAAACCAGCATTATGTATTCAATATAAAAGGTAATAATTACCGCCTGATTGTGGTGATAAAGTTTACGATAAAGACCGTGCTGATTCGCTTTATCGGTACTCATGCAGAATATGATTTGATAGACGCAAAAAACATATAATATGGCAAAGATTCAGAATGAAACAGCTTATAAGGCGGCGATGGAAAGGATAGAAGAACTGCTTCCGTTGACTGATGACCATACTCCCCCGACAGACAAGAATCTGATAGAGCTTGATTTGCTGTCTGAACTTGTTTCGGAGTATGAAGATGAGCATTACCCGGTAAAGTCTCCGGCGCTGGTGGATGTGATAAAGCTGCGTATGTATGAGATGGGGCTTAATCAGGCGAAGCTTTCGGAACTTCTGGGAGTAAGCCCTTCACGTGTGAGCGATTATCTGACCGGTCGTTGCGAGCCTACGTTGAAAGTGGCCCGTGATATCAGCAGAAAACTCAATATCGACGCGAATATCGTGCTGGGAGTGTAAGGACGATATTCGCGCAGGTTCTCTTAAAGCGGACTATCGGTAAGTATATACTTCCCGTCGCACCCTTCAGCACTTATTTCTATCTTCCGGCAGGTACCGTTGTTAAACAGGCGGATGCTTGCCTTTCCTTCGGCATCGGTTTTCACATCGGGATTCCAGTAGAGCGTACGGCGATAGTTCAGATAACCTAAGGCTTCGTCCGAACTCTTCAGGTTATAGCACTCCTTCACCGGTGAATATCCTTCGTAGTAAGTCTGTCTCACTCCCTTTCGGGCATCATTGTATACCTCGTCGTGCAGTTGTGCAACGATGATGAAATAGCGGTTGTTTGAATTCATGATATTGGTTATGAGAGAATCTGCGCCGGGATTGCAGAATGACAGGTGTTTCAGAACTTCAACACCGTTCCGGGTATGCAGTTGCAGGTCTTTCACGTTGGTAATATCCATTTCTGCTGCCGGAATATGTCTGAATTTGGGTGCATCTTTCTTTTGGCATGAGAGAACGTAGAGAATCACGGTTGAAGGGTTGGAATTTTCCAGAACCGGATATTTGTATTCCGCATATTCCCGTACGGTAGATGGGATATTTCCTCCCTGATCGAGTATGCGATTGATGTCTTCTTCGGCATCGAAGACCATATCCGGGCGCATGATTTCCCGTGTCCGGTATCTTTTCACTTCCACCTCTTGCAGTATTTGTGTTTCGTCCATCTTGTTTTTCTTCTGTGATTCGCCGGCAGCAGAGTCAATGCTGTCGTTTACATACGTATCGAAGAAGGTGTAGCTTCTCTTTTCAGGAGAGAAGTGCCGGTTGATAAGTATCTGTGAGTTCTTCTGCTTGCCGTCGTCCGAAACGGAGAGTGTGAGCGACCATTTGCCTGTGATATCCACGCTGTCGGGCAGAATGCAGTAGAAGTTTCCCTGTCCGTCGGTATGTCCGCTGCCGTGCACTTCGCCCTGAAGCTCATCATTCTTCATCCAGAAAAGAATGTCGGCGTTCGCTCTGGGCTTGTTTCTGACCAATGTTTGGACCTTTCCCCAGAGAGTGAGCCCTTCTTCGGCGAAATGCTTGATTTTGATAGGTTTCACTCCGGCCATCTGCTGCCAGCTGTATCTTCTCCATCCCTGCACCATCA
>OJMI01002167.1_pt1 | contig 18385 bp, 10 predicted proteins | sample 1597131 | NCBI WGS metagenome assembly OJMI01 (sample SAMEA2452116, study PRJEB22498) | human gut metagenome | reverse complement strand
TTCTGTAACATGTATGACATTTCCCTGCAACACCAAACTCTTTCCTTTGCAGCCGGAAATAAAATACATGTCTATGGAAACAATTTATCTGGGTATCGTCATCTTTCTGTTCGTACTCGCGATTTTCGACCTCGTGGTAGGTGTCAGTAATGATGCGGTCAATTTTCTTCAGTCGGCTGTCGGAGCAAAGGCAGCATCTTTCAAAACCATACTGTTCATTGCAGGCATTGGCGTCTTCATCGGTGCGGCACTCAGCAATGGCATGATGGACATTGCACGACACGGCATCTATCAACCGGAGCACTTCTACTTTGCCGAAATCATGTGCATTCTGCTTGCCGTCATGTTGACGGACGTCGTGCTATTAGATGTCTTCAACACTATGGGAATGCCTACCTCCACCACTGTATCCATGGTGTTCGAACTGTTGGGAGGTACGTTCGCACTGGCGCTCATCAAGGTCTATAACAGCGATACATTGGGACTGGGCGACCTCATCAATACAGACAAGGCACTCTCTGTCATCATGGCCATTTTTGTATCCGTAGCCATTGCCTTCTTCTTCGGTATGCTGGTACAGTGGCTGGCACGTATCGTGTTCACCTTCAACTACAAGAAGAACATGAAATACAGCATCGCGCTATTCGGTGGTATAGCTGCCACCAGCATCATCTACTTCATGCTGATAAAGGGGCTGAAAGACAGCTCATTCATGACCCCTGAAAACAAGCAATGGATACACGACAATACCGCATTGCTGATAACCGGTTTCTTTGTATTCTTCACCATACTGATGCAGATACTGCATTGGTGCAAGATAAATGTCTTCAAAGTAGTGGTTCTGATGGGTACTTTCGCCCTCGCTCTTGCCTTTGCCGGCAATGACTTGGTGAACTTTATCGGTGTCCCCCTCGCAGGATATTCCTCATTTATTGACTATACAGCCAATGGTACGGCCGCCGGCCCCGACGGATTCCTGATGTCCTCACTCCTCGGTGCAGCCAAAACCCCGTGGTATTTCCTTATCGGTGCAGGCGCTATCATGGTCTATGCACTCTGCACATCCAAGAAAGCCCACAATGTCATCAAGACTTCCGTGGACCTTGCCCGCCAGGATGACGGTGAAGAGAACTTCGGAAGTACCCCGATAGCCCGCACGCTGGTACGCTTCAGCATGACCCTGGCTAACGGAATATCCAAAACGATGCCCGAAAGCAGCAAGCGGTGGATGAACACACGCTTCCAGAAGGATGAAGCCATCATAGCCGACGGCGCCGCTTTTGACTTGGTTCGCGCCTCCGTCAATCTCGTATTGGCTGGTCTGCTCATCGCCTTGGGAACTTCCTTGAAACTTCCCCTTTCCACCACTTACGTCACCTTTATGGTAGCCATGGGTACATCGCTTGCCGACCGTGCCTGGGGACGTGATTCGGCGGTATTCCGCATTACGGGTGTGCTCAGCGTTATCGGCGGTTGGTTCATCACTGCCGGAGCAGCGTTCACCATCTGTTTCTTCGTAGCACTGATTATCCATTTCGGTGGTACGGTTGCCATCCTGGCACTGATTGGTCTGGCAGTTTTCATGCTGATTCGTAGCCAAGTGATGTACAAAAAGCGCAAGGAGAAAGAAAAAGGCAACGAGACCCTGAAACAGTTGATGAAGAGTACGGACAACAATGAAGTCATCGAATTGCTCCGCAAGCATACCCGTGAAGAACTGGTGAAGATTATGGAATTCACAGAAGAGAATTTTGAACGTACCGTCACTTCCTTCCTACACGAGAATCTACGCGGACTGCGTCGTGCCATGGGCTCAGTAAAATTCGAAAAACAACTCATCAAGCAGATGAAGCGTACCGGAACACTTGCCATGTGCCGTCTCGACAACAATACCGTACTGGAAAAAGGACTCTATTACTATCAAGGCAACGACTTTGCCAGCGAACTGGTGTACAGCGTAGGCCGTCTTTGCGAACCTTGCTTAGAGCACATAGACAATAACTTCAATCCGCTGGATGCCATTCAGAAAGGAGAATTTACAGACGTAGCCGAAGACATCTGCTATCTGTTACAAGTATGCCGCCACAAGCTGGAAACGAACAATTATGATGAACTGGAAACAGAGATTCGCAAAGCCAACGACCTCAACGGACAGTTGTCTCACCTGAAACGCGAAGAGCTGCAACGCATCCAAAGCCAGAGCGGCAGCATCAAAGTCAGCATGGTATACCTGACTATGATACAAGAAGCCCAGAACGTAGTGACCTACACCATCAACCTGATGAAAGTAAGCCGCAAGTTCCAAGTAGAAAAAGAAGAGTTATAAGTTATGAGTTATAACGCATGGTACATAACATGCAACTTATAACTCATAACTCCTTAAGCCCCATCTTCTCCGCCCGTTGCAACATAAATGCACGGGCGGCTTCGTATTCATTGGGAATGATGCCGTCCAAAATGGCATCCTTAATGGCACTCTTCAAGGCACCTACCTGCTGGCAAGGAGAAAGGCCGAAAGTCTTCATGATTTCTTCACCACTGACCGGAGGCTGGAAATTACGGATACGGTCGCGTTCCTCCAAATCCTTCAGCTTCTGGCGTACCAACTGAAAATTATTAAGGAAGCGTTTCTTACGCTCCATATTCTTGGAAGTAATGTCGGCTTCGCACAGTGTCATCAGGTCGTCTATATCATCACCTGCCTCAAACAAGAGACGACGCACTGCCGAGTCGGTCACTACATCATCCGCTATCACAATGGGACGCATGTGCAGGCTCACCATTTTCTGCACATATTTCATCTTCTCATTCATAGGGAGCTTCATCTTGCGGAAAATATCGGGTATCATCTTCTCGCCAATGAAATTATGGTTATGGAACGTCCAGCCCGCACGGGGTTCCCAACGCTTGGTGGCAGGCTTGGCTATATCATGCAGAAGAGCTGCCCAGCGTAGCCAAAGGTTGTCGGTCTTCTTGCTGATGTTGTCGAGTACTTCGAGCGTATGGTAGAAATTGTCCTTATGGGCGCGTCCATTGCGCGTCTCCACGCCTTGCAGCCTAACAAGTTCCGGGAATATCAGTTCCAGCAGACCACAGCGGTCCAGCTCAATGAATCCCTTAGACGGAATAGGTGACAAGATGATTTTGTTCAGTTCGTCTGCAATGCGTTCTTTGGAGATGATGGAGATGCGTTCGCGATTACGCTCCAGAGAATCGAATGTCTCATCGTCAATATAGAATCCCAGCTGGGTGGCAAAACGGACACAGCGCATCATGCGCAAAGGGTCATCACTGAAAGTTATATCAGGGTCGAGGGGAGTCCGGATGGTCTTTTCCTTCAAGTCTCCAATACCGCCAAAGGGGTCGACCAACTCGCCATAACGCACCCGGTTCAGGCAAACAGCCAGTGCATTGATGGTAAAATCACGGCGGTTCTGGTCATCCTCCAATGTACCGTCCTCTACAATAGGCTTGCGGGAATCGTGTGTATACGATTCTTTTCTTGCACCCACAAACTCAACTTCCGTACCATAGTACTTCAATTGTGCCGTACCGAAATTCTTGAAGACGGAAACATGCGCCCCACGCCCCAGACGCTTACCCAGCGCCTCGGCCATGGCAATGCCACTGCCTACCACCACCACATCAATATCCTTGGAAGGACGTTGCAGGAAAATATCACGTACATATCCACCGACTACGTAACATTCCAATCCCAATTCATCAGCCGTTTCGGATATCCGCTTGAATATATCATCACTAAAATATTGCTTCAGTTCTTCTGCCGTCAAATCTATCATAAATAATGCGCTAATGTAATGAATACGCAAATGTGTTAATGGTCTATTAGCACATTTGCACATTAAAATGCTGCAAAGATAAAGATATTATTTCTATTTTTGTGGACTCTAACTCCAAGAACAACAAATATGAAAAAAGTAATACTCCTTGCATGCCTATGCTGTACACTCTTCTCTTGCGAAGATGTGGAGAAGAAGGCCGGTGAAAAACTACAAGCTGCCCGCGAAGCGTTTGAACTCGGCAACTACAATGAAGCGAAGATTCTGATTGACAGCATCAAGATGCTCTATCCCAAAGCGTTTGAAACTCGCCGTGCAGGCATCGGCCTGATGCAGGAAGTGGAACTGAAAGAGCAGGAAAAGAGCCTGGTCTATCTGGACAGTATGCTTCAAGCCAAGCAAAAGGATTTCGATGCAATCAAAGGGAAATACACCTTTGAAAAAGATGCCGAATACCAGAATATCGGCAATTACCTTCATCCTTCCCAAGTGATAGAAAAAAATCTGCATCGCTCTTTCCTTCGCTTCCAGGTAGACGAAAACGGAGTCATGAGCATGACTTCCATTTATTGCGGAGCCCATAATATCCACCATGTGGCCGTCAAAGTCACTGCTCCCGATGGTAGCTTTGCCGAAACACCCGCCGCCAAAGACAGCTACGAAACCACTGACCTCGGTGAAAAGATTGAAAAGGCAGACTTCAAACTGGGAGAAGACGGAAACGTCATGGGGTTCCTTTATCTGAACAAGGACAAGAATATCAAAGTCAACTATCAAGGGGAACGTCCCTATTCCATCACCATGACTGCCGCCGACCGCCAGGCCCTTGCCAGCGTCTACGAACTGGCACAACTGCTGTCATCCATGACGGAAATAAAGAAGAATATGGAAGAAGCCAATCTCAAAATCGAATTTGTAAAAAAGAAGATGGAAGAGAGAAAAGACAATGCACAAGAATAAAAAGAAGGAAACCGGATGATATATTCATTACTTAGTCATCCGGTTCCCTTTTTATTATCAGTAAAGCCTTACCAAACTAATTTAGGTAAATAACGGCTCAGACATGTACGCAAAGCAGACAGAGTGATGGGTTTTACCAACACTTCCGAGGCTCCGCACTCCAAGGCTTTTTCGCGGTCGGCAGTAAAGGCGTAAGCGGTCTGCATGATGATGGGAAGTTCCTTATCCTTCTTGCGAATAATCACCGTAGCATCCAGCCCGTTCATAATAGGCATTTTTATATCCATCAGAATAGCTTCCGCCTTGTCGCGATTCTCTTCGAACAAATTTACAATATCCTCACCATTCTTTGCCCATAGTATCTCGCATTTCTTGCCGATAATAGCCTTTATCAGTTTAAAGTTACTATCATCATCTTCCGCAACCAGAATAAGCGGACGGTAATCTCCTGACACTTTTTCTATTTCCATGACCTATGCGTTTTGTTTATATAGGGGCAAAGATATAAAAAATAATAGATTTGCACTATCTTTGCAGCTCATTAAAAAAATATATAATGATTTCTATAGACGGACTGGCCGTAGAATTCGGCGGAACTACTTTATTCAGTGACATATCTTTCGTTATCAACGAAAAAGACCGTATCGCCCTGATGGGTAAAAATGGAGCGGGGAAAAGTACATTGTTGAAAATCCTGGCAGGTGTAAGACAACCTACCCGTGGAAAAATCTCAGCCCCCAAGGACAGTGTCATAGCTTACCTTCCACAGCACCTTATGACGGAAGACGGACGTACCGTATTCCAGGAAGCGGCGCAAGCCTTTGCCCACCTGCATGAAATGGAAGCTGAAATAGAGCGCCTCAACAAGGAACTGGAAACGCGTACCGACTACGAAAGCGACAGCTACATGGAACTTATCGAGAATGTCTCCGCCTTAAGCGAAAAGTTCTATGCCATCGACTCCACCAATTACGAGGAGGATGTGGAAAAAGCACTGCTCGGACTGGGCTTTGTACGCGAAGACTTCAACCGCCAGACCAGTGACTTCAGCGGCGGATGGCGCATGCGCATCGAGCTTGCCAAGCTGTTGCTGCAAAAGCCTGACGTGCTGTTGCTAGACGAGCCTACCAACCATCTGGACATAGAATCCATACAATGGCTGGAAGATTTCCTTATCAGCAATGGAAAGGCTGTCATCGTCATCAGCCACGACCGTAAATTCGTAGACAACATCACCACCCGTACCATTGAAGTGACCATGGGACGGATATACGATTACAAAGTAAACTACTCCAAATACCTGGAACTCCGCAAGGAACGCCGCGAACAGCAACAGAAAGCCTACGACGACCAGCAGAAGTTCATTGCCGAAACCAAGGAATTCATCGAACGGTTCAAAGGCACCTACTCCAAAACCCTGCAAGTGCAAAGCCGCGTAAAAATGCTGGAGAAGCTGGAACTGCTGGAAGTGGATGAAGAAGACACTTCAGCGTTACGCCTCAAATTCCCTCCTTCTCCCCGCTCAGGCAATTATCCCGTCATCATGGAGGGAGTAGGGAAAAGTTACGGTGACCATGTGGTCTTCAAGAATGCCAACCTCACCATAGAACGGGGAGACAAGGTTGCTTTCGTTGGTAAGAACGGTGAAGGAAAGTCAACGTTAGTGAAGTGCATCATGAAGGAAATAGAACATGAAGGCACCCTCACGATAGGACACAACGTGCAGATTGGATATTTCGCACAAAACCAGGCCTCATTGTTGGATGAGAACCTGACCGTATTCCAGACCATCGACGATGTGGCAAAAGGGGAAATCCGCAACAAGATACGCGACCTGCTGGGTGCCTTCATGTTCGGTGGCCCCGAAGAGTCCATGAAGAAGGTCAAGGTGCTTTCCGGTGGAGAGCGCACGCGCCTCGCCATGATAAAGCTTTTGCTCGAACCGGTGAATCTGCTGATACTGGACGAACCGACCAACCATCTGGACATGAAAACCAAAGATATCCTGAAGCAAGCGTTACTGGATTTTGACGGTACCCTTATCCTCGTCAGCCACGACCGTGACTTCCTGGACGGACTGGTAAGCAAGGTATATGAATTCGGCAACAAACAAGTGAAAGAGCACTTGAGCGGCATCTACGAATTCCTTGAAAAGAAGAAAATGGACTCCCTCCGCGAACTGGAACGATAAGCATCTGCTAAACCCGGCGTCCGAACAAATGGCCGATACATATTGTTTTCATTTTACTAAACACTTAACTAAGAGATATTAAAATGAAACAATATGATGCCATCATAATAGGATTCGGCAAGGGCGGCAAGTTATTGGCCGCCGAACTGGCCGAACGGAATTGGAAAGTAGCCATCGTGGAACGTTCCCCTCAGATGTACGGAGGAACATGTGTAAACGTAGGATGTATCCCTACCAAAGCTCTGATTCACGAATCGGAATATGCGGAAAAAAGATACTATGACGATTATAAGAACCAGTCCAAACTGTATGCACTTGCCGTGGCGCGGAAAGACAAGCTTGTATCCTTCCTGCGTGAGAAAAATTATGAAAATGTAAAAAACAAGCCTAATATAACCCTCTATGACGGAACTGCTTCTTTCTTGTCCGAAAATACAATCCGTATAGTCTCCGGCAAGGACGAAACGATTCTTGAGGGAAAAGAGATATTCATCAACACCGGGTCCACCCCTATCCTGCCTGCCATCGACGGACTCAAGGAGAGCAAGTACGTATATACCAGTGAGACCTTGCTGCAATCGAACAAACTGCCCGCACACCTGCTCGTCATCGGCGGCGGTGCTGTCGGATTGGAGTTTGCCACTATGTATGCAGGCTTTGGAAGCCATGTCACACTGCTGGAAGCGGGAAACCGCTTTCTGCCTAAAGTGGACCGCGACATTGCCGCCTCCATGCTGGAAGCATTGAACCGAAAACGTATCAATGTCCGGTTGAACGCCCGTGTCCAATCCGTGTACGACACAGCCGAAGGAATAACTCTGACCTATACGGACAGTGCAAACGGCACTCCCTACTACCTGAAAGGAGATGCCTTGCTGGTAGCCATCGGTCGCAAGCCTATGACTGCAGAGCTGAATCTGGAAAAAGCGGGTATACAAACAGACAAGCGGGGAGCCATCGTTGTCGACAACCAATTACGGACTACAGCCCCACACGTATGGGCCCTGGGGGACGTAAAAGGAGACGAACAGTTCGACTACTTGTCCATCGATGATTTCCGTATCATCCGTAATCAACTCTTTGAAAACAAAAAAAGGAGTACAAAAGACCGGTATCCAATCCCCTTTGCCATTTTCACCGACCCACCGCTGGCACATATAGGACTGACGGAAGAGGAAGCGATGAAGAACGGTTATTCCATACATGTGGCACGTATCCCTGCTGCCATGATTCCACGTGCCCGTACGCTACACAGCATAGACGGTATGCTCAAAGCTATTGTAGACATCCATACCGGACGGATTCTGGGTTGTACCCTACTTTGTGCCGATGCACCAGAAGTAATCAATACCGTAGCATCAATCATGAAAACGGGACAGCGTTACCATTTCCTGCGGGACTTCATTTTCACCCACCCCAGCATGAATGAGGGATTGAATATGTTATTCAAACCTTTTTAGCATTTTCTATTTGGTAATTAAGTCCTTAACCTCTATCTTTGCATCCGTCCAAAGATAGAGGAATGAAAAAGAAACAGTACATAACCTATATTCTTTTTTTCATCAGCTTGATAATGCTGGTGATACCCGTCATTCCCCACCATCATCATGCCGACGGAATGATATGCATGAAGAATGATATCACCGCCGATTGCTGCGGACACCGTCATAGCCCGGGCAACGAGCACTGCTGTTGCGACACGGGATGCATGACAACCCACTTTGTACAACAGACGCCCAGCTCTTCCAATGATGTGTGTTCACATCCGGATGCCTTGTGGGCAGTTACCCTACTCATTGAACCTTTTTCCAAGTTACTCATCCTACCCGAGTTTGACATAAGCAGGCAGGAGTGTATCTATCTGGAATCTCTTCATAGCACATTTATCATATGTGCTACGGGACTTCGTGCCCCTCCGTCTCTTCTTGCTTAACTGTTACCGGAACATCACCGGGACAGATTTCTATCCGGCATAAGGAACAATGCAATTTGGTTGCACGCCCTATGCCCTAACTTTGTATTCAAAATCAAAAAGTAAGAACAAATATCATCATGAAAAAAGTTATTTTCATGGGAGTCTTGGGATTATTCCTTTTAGGCTCCTGTAACAGTAAGTCCGGAGACAGCCACGAAGGACATAATCACGAAACAGAAGAGCACAATCATGACGGACATGACCACGAGGGACATGACCACGAACATGAGGGACACAACCATGAGCACGAAGAGCAGGAAAACCATGCCGGAGGAAGCGATGAAATCATCCTGCCACCAGCAAAGGCGCAAGCTGCCGGCGTAGCAGTCAGCACTGTTGAACCGGGTAGTTTCCATCAAGTCATCAAGACCAGCGGCCAGGTGATGGCAGCCCAGGGAGACGAGAGCGTAGCCGTAGCTACAGTAGCAGGCGTGGTTTCCTTCAAGGGAAAAGTTATCGAAGGAATGAGTGTCAGCAAAGGTACTCCTTTGGTGGTATTGTCATCCAAAAACATGGCCGACGGAGACCCGGTGCAGAAAGCCCGGATAGCCTACGAGGTTTCCAAAAAAGAATACGAGCGTATGAAAGCGCTTGTAGGCAACAAAATCGTATCTGAAAAGGAATTCGCGCAAGCTGAACAGATTTATGAAAATGCCCGTATCAGTTACGAGGCAGTCGCAAAGAACCATTCGGCAAGCGGCCAGGCGGTTGTTTCTCCCATCAGCGGTTATGTAAAGAATCTGTTGGTGAAAGAAGGGGACTACGTCATCGTCGGCCAGCCGTTGGTAAGCGTCACCCAGAACCGCAAGCTTTTCCTGCGTGCAGACGTATCCGAAAAGTACTATCCTTACTTGAACAGCATCGGTTCCGCCAACTTCTGTACTCCTTATAATAATAAGGTATATACATTGAAAGAACTGGGCGGGCGCATGCTTTCTTATGGAAAGGCTTCGGGTGAGAACGGATATTATGTACCCGTAACTTTTGAATTCGACAATAAGGGAGACGTTATTCCCGGCTCGTTTGTAGAAATATTCCTATTATCCTCACCAATGGAGAACGTGTTGTCTCTTCCTCACAGTGCGCTGACCGAGGAACAAGGCAGCTTCTTTGTCTACCTGCAACTGGATGAAGAGGGCTACAAAAAACAGCTTGTCACCCTGGGTGCCGACAATGGCGAGAGTGTACAAATCCTTTCCGGCATAAAAGCAGGCGATCGCGTCGTAACCCAAGGAGCCTATCAAGTGAAGCTGGCATCGGCAACGAATGCTATTCCGGCACATAGCCATGAACACTAATCTCATGTACAATTTGACAATTTACAAAGTACCATTTCGCTATGCAGTATAAGGGTTACGTGACGAATGGGAGTGTAAAGTCAGATAAACAAGAAATATTAGATAAAACAGCAAGTGCGGCTGACATTGCGCAGCCCAATTGTACATTGTACATTGTAAATAGTAAATAGAAAGATGTTAAACAAAATAATTGGTTTTTCTCTTCAGAACCGCATCCTGGTGCTGGTAGCATCGGTGCTGTTGCTGATTGGCGGTACTTATACCGCCATGCATACGGAAGTGGATGTGTTCCCTGACCTCAATGCGCCGACCGTGGTCATCATGACCGAAGCAAACGGTATGGCAGCAGAGGAAGTGGAACAACTGGTCACTTTTCCCGTAGAAACGGCTGTAAACGGTGCAACGGGTGTGCGCCGTGTACGCTCTTCCTCAACGAACGGTTTTTCTGTAGTCTGGGTAGAATTCGACTGGGATACAGATATCTATCTTGCCCGGCAGATTGTCAGTGAGAAACTGGCAGTCGTCAACGAATCCTTACCGGCCAACGTAGGCAAACCGACACTAGGCCCACAATCGTCCATTTTGGGCGAGATGCTGATTGTAGGTCTGACAGCAGATTCGACCTCTATGCTGGATTTGCGTACCATTGCCGACTGGACCATACGTCCCCGCCTGCTCTCTACGGGCGGTGTGGCACAAGTAGCCGTACTGGGCGGCGACATCAAGGAATATCAAGTGCAGCTGGACCCGGAACGGATGCGCCATTACGGCGTGACATTGAGCGAAGTGATGAACATCACCCGCGAAATGAACCTGAATGCCAATGGTGGAGTACTCTATGAATATGGCAATGAATATATCGTACGCGGCGTACTTTCTACCGACAAGGTAGACCAGATAGCCAAGGCCGTGGTGCGGAGCAACGGAGTCTCCGGCGCCCCTATCCTGCTGGAAGATATTGCCGACGTTCAAATCGGAGCCAAACTTCCTAAACTGGGTACCGCCTCGGAACGCGGTAAGCATGCCGTACTGCTGACAGTCACCAAGCAACCCGCCACAAGCACGCTGGAGCTTACAGACAAACTGGAAGCTTCCCTGCAAGACCTGCAGAAGAATCTACCGGCGGACGTAAAGGTTTCCACAGACATCTTCCGTCAAAGCCGTTTCATCGAAAGTTCCATCGGAAACGTTCAGAAGTCGTTGTTGGAGGGAGGTATTTTCGTTGTCATCGTGCTTTTCCTGTTCCTTGCCAACGTACGTACCACAGTCATCTCGCTGGTGACACTGCCGTTGTCACTGATTGCCTCCATCCTTGCCCTGCACTATATGGGCTTTACGATAAATACCATGAGCCTGGGAGGTATGGCTATCGCCATCGGTTCGCTGGTGGATGATGCCATCGTGGACGTGGAGAATGTCTACAAGCGTTTGCACGAAAACCGACTGAAACCTGCCGGCGAGCAACTTCCTATTCTGAAAGTGGTGTTCAATGCTTCGAAAGAAGTGCGTATGCCTATCCTCAATTCAACGCTGATCATCATTGTCAGCTTCGTACCACTGTTCTTCCTTAGTGGTATGGAAGGTAGGATGTTGGTACCACTAGGCATTGCATTCATCGTGGCATTGGCGGCTTCAACCGTTGTGGCACTGACCGTAACGCCGGTACTTTGCTCCTATCTATTGGGAAAAGAGAAAACGAAAAAACAAAATAACGAAAACAGCGATTCTGCCGTAGCACACAAGATGAAGCAATGGTATGGTTCAGCACTGACTTTTGTATTGGGGCATAAGAAAGGGGTACTTGGAGGTATTATCGGACTATTTGTAGTGGCACTCGGCTGTTTCTTCACCCTGGGCCGCTCGTTCCTGCCGCCTTTCAATGAAGGTTCGTTCACCATCAATATCTCCTCGCTTCCGGGTATCTCCCTGGAAGAAAGCGACAAGATGGGGCACCGTGCCGAGGAGCTGCTGCTCTCCATCCCCGAAATACAGACCGTGGCCCGTAAAACGGGACGTGCAGAGCTGGACGAACACGCTCTGGGAGTAAACGTCTCTGAGATCGAGGCACCGTTTGAGTTGAAAGACCGCTCACGCAGCGAGCTCGTGGCAGAAGTCCGCGAAAAACTGGGTACCATTGTAGGGGCAAACGTGGAAATAGGCCAGCCTATCAGCCACCGTATAGACGCCATGCTATCCGGTACAAAGGCGAACATCGCCATCAAACTGTTCGGCGACGATCTGAACCGCATGTTCACTCTGGGCAATGAAATCAAGAGTGCCATCCAGGGTATTCCCGGTATTGCTGACCTGAACGTGGAACAGCAAATTGAGCGTCCGCAACTTGTCATTTCGCCCAAACGGGAAATGCTTGCCAAATACGGCATTTCACTGCCCGAATTTTCGGAGTTTGTCAATGTCTGCCTGGCCGGTGAAGCCGTTTCCCAAGTTTACGAAAAGGGAAAGAGCTTCGACCTGACCGTACGCGTGAAAGACGACCTGCGCGACGAAATGGAAAAAATACGCAATTTGATGATTGATACGGGCGACGGACAGAAAATTCCACTGAACTATGTAGCGGAAATCCGCTCGGCCATGGGTCCGAACACCATCAGCCGCGAGAATGTAAAGCGTAAAATCGTCATCTCCGCCAACGTGGCCGACCGCGACCTGCGAAGTGTAGTCAACGATATACAAGCCCAGGTAGACGCACAAATCAAACTGCCGGAAGGATACCACATCGAATACGGCGGACAATTCGAAAGCGAGCAGGCAGCAAGCCGCACGCTGGCACTTACTTCGTTCATGTCCATCGTGGTGATATTCCTGCTCCTCTACCATGAATTCCGCAGTGTGAAGGAGAGTGCCATCATCCTTATCAATCTGCCGCTGGCATTGATAGGCGGTGTATTCGCCCTGCTCATCACAACGGGAGAAGTGAGTATCCCCGCCATCATCGGTTTCATCTCACTGTTCGGTATCGCCACCCGAAACGGAATGCTGCTCATCAGCCATTACAACCACTTGCAGCAGGAAGAAGGCTATGGCGTCTACGACAGCGTTATCCGCGGTTCGCTCGACCGTCTGAATCCAATCCTGATGACCGCCCTATCCAGTGCACTGGCACTTATCCCGCTGGCTCTCAGTGGCGACCTGCCGGGCAACGAGATACAAAGCCCGATGGCAAAGGTTATCTTGGGCGGCCTTTTAACATCCACGTTCCTGAACGGTTTCATCATTCCGATTGTTTACCTGATGATGCACCATAACCAACAACCTAAAACGTCAGACAATGAATAAAAGATTTTTCATATTCAGCGCCGCCATCCTCGCTTTTGCGGGGATGAGCGCACAAACGTCCGGCATTGATGCCGTGCTCCAGCAGATAGAGGCCAACAACAAGGAATTGCAGGCTAACTCCCACCTCATTTCCTCACAAAAACTGGAGAACAAGACAAACAACAACCTCCCCGACCCTACACTGTCATACGCCCACCTTTGGGACTCCAAGAACAGTGACGAGACAGTCGGTGAAATGGTCATCTCGCAAAGCTTCGACTTCCCCACGCTTTACGCCACCCGAGGGAAGATGAACCGACTCAAGACAAATGCACTGGATGCACAAGCCACCGCCTTCCGCCAGCAGATATTGTTGCAAGCGAAGGAAGTATGCTTGGACATCATCATGCTGCAACGCCAGCAAGCCCTGCTCGACGAACGGTTGAAGAATGCGGAGGAACTGTCGGCCATGTACACCCGGCGTTTGGAAACGGGAGATGCCAATGCACTGGAAACCAACAAGATTAATCTGGAGTTGCTGAATGTACGCACGGAAGCCCGCATGAACCAGACGGCACTTAACAATAAACTGAAAGAGCTGCTTGTCCTCAACGGAAACCAGCCGCTCACACCGGGACGTCCCAGACCCGATACCACACCCGACGCCCAAACACTCGGATTGACAGAATACCCGGCAGTGCCGTTGCCGGCCGACTTCCACCCGCTGGCCGACGAACTGCTGGCTTCAGACCCCACCCTGCAATCCTTGCAGGGTGAAAGTTCTGCCGCCCGGAAACAGATTTCGGCAAGCAAGCAAGGCTGGCTGCCCAAACTGGAACTGGGTTACCGTAGAAATACCGAATCGGGGCATCCGCTAAACGGTGTAGTAGTAGGCTTCTCTTTCCCGCTTTTCGAAAACCGCAATAAGGTCAAGATAGCCAAGACACAAGCGCTCAACATTGACTACCAAAAGGAGAACGCCGCACTGCAAGCCAGCTCTGCCTTGTGGCAACTCTATGAAGAGGCCAAGAACCTGCACGCTTCCATGGAGGAATACGAGCGCACCTTCCATCAACAGCAAGACCTTTCTTTACTGAAACAAGCACTTATGGGAGGACAAATCAGTATGATTGAATACTTCGTTGAAATATCGGTTGTCTATCAAAGCAAGACAAACCTCCTGCAACTGGAAAACCAGTATCAGAAGGCAATGGCACAGATATACAAGAGCCGGTTATAAATAGAAAGAGCTGTCTGCGGTTGACAGACAGCTCTTTCTATTTCAATATATTGTAGTTATAGTTTTGTGACTTTACCCATAAACAGAATAACTCCCGTACTCTTCTCCTTTATCAGAAAGATGAAAGGACGGTCCACATAGAACGGAATTACCGTACTTGGTCCGGGAGCGGCCACGTCCATTCCTCCGACAGTTACAGCCGCAGCTTCCGTCCCCTCTTCATTCACTTTCACATAAGTGAACTGTTGCAGCAAACTGATAAACAAATCCTCATCCGCCATTCCGGAAAAATCGGCCGATGGAGTAAAAGCCTCCTGCATTCCCATTGCCATCATATCGTCAATGAGTTCTTTATCATATTCCATTTCAAACCGGGGTAACTTAAGGTTCAAGGCAGAGCTTGATAAACTACTGTTCCATTCCCCCCAGCGCTCGTCATTCAGCTGCGGCAGGCACTCATCCAACGATTTTCCCTCTGCCGGCAAGAGCACCACCATACTGAAAGCCTCATTGCCGTAAGGCAACTCTGCCATTGAGAAATACTCATTCTCGGCATAGTTGAATCTCTCGTCACGAAGATTCATCATGTGTACAGTCGATTTGCTTCCGTCAGCATTCGTAAAAGCCTCTTCTGCCGTATCCGATTTTTTGAATTGATTCTTCCAAATCCCCTTGAAATAAAGCGCATTCAACAGATAAAGACGCGCCGTCTCCGGAATCTCATTCAAGACTTTGGGGATGCAATTATTCGTTTTCCCGGCACACCAGCCGTTTATAATGTCCGGAGCCTTGGGAGAGGCAAAATCCAGCTCCTGCACTTGCGCGTCATACATCTTTTTGTTTACGCTTACAAAGTCGTCATGAACACCGAACCCTTTCTTTATCCAGATGGAATTGGCAATTCCCAAATGTGTGGTATTGTCCAAATCGAGCAACGCCTCCACCAGCTTCTTATTATAGTTGTTCATTTCTTCCAACGAATAGCCCGAAAAGCCCAGGACATCTGTCATCTCAGATAGTGTGTTTCCCAACGCTCCATTGGCAATCATAGACAGACAGAGCGAAGCGCTCAAAGGAGAGATGAACAGATTGGGCTTTTCCACCTCAGTTTTACAAACCTGATTAAAGAAACGGAAAGCGAAATCCGTTCCTAAATCCATCATCTCCTGCTCGGCACGGGTCAAGGCAATGTCTTTGCGAGGCTTGGGTTGTGGTGAAGAGTTGTCGTCACTCTGGCAGGCTGCAAGGATACAAAGTAGGCTTAAGGCAGTAATCGTTTTTTTAAGCATAAGCAAATAGTATTAGTTTTAAAACAGTTATCTATATATAGAAAATGCTTGAACAAACAAAATACTGCATTGAAGAAACAATAAAAAATAGTACATTCCTACTCTATTATTATACTGCAAAGTTCTGCATATTTTTTGCAGTCGCACTGCATATGTGTTGCAGCACCACTGCATATGTGTTGCAGTCGCGCTGCATATATATTTGCAGTGTCACTGCAACAGCTCTGCAGTGCTACTGCAAAATATATACAGCAGCTTTGCAGTAACGTGATTGATTTCACCCGGTTATTGTTGCCAATTCCAGCATCCCTTCCGGCAAATATCCGCTGCGTATGCGCCATTCCTGGGGATAAAGATTATTGGCACGGTTACCTATATTCTTGACAAATCCTAGAGGTATCTGTTTGTAGGTGAGCAAGACAATGCCGCGCGGAGCAGTCTCCGAAAGGACAACAGCCTCCTTGCGCAGATAGCTGATGGCCTGCTCGCGGCCTATCTCTTCATGGGCAAAGGCATCCGGATTCAGTGCTATACTCATGGCGAGCCCATGAGCAGGCATCCAGTCTTTTCCTTTCAACTCGGCAACATCTACCCCAGCCTGCACGATACGGAGTGACGAACGCAAAGCCGACAGTTCGGAGAGATACGCTTTAGGGAAAGCGCTGACGTTGTTGCCATTGACGATAAATTCGTAATTATCCGGAACCGCAAACCACTCATGCAGTGCCGAAAGCTGTTCTTTGGAAACACCCGGAGTTTTCGCTCCTTTTCCTTGAGGTTTTCTTCCTTTTTCCCAGGATTTCACCTGCCCGGCCCAGGTATTCCCATCGCTCACGCCCGGTTTGCGGAGAACTGCCAAAAAGAATCCTTCCCCCTTCGTCCGATGGGGCAGGAAACGATAGGCGGGAAAGTCCTCTCCCGACAATAGATTACCCGTAATATTCCAGTCAGTAGAAATTTCCAACGGCAATACCTCCGCCCCGAATTCATCCCGTATCCAACGGATGTTCTCTTCGTTTTCCTTTGTATTATAGGTACAAGTACTGTAGATGAGAATGCCTCCGGACTTCAAGCAAGGCCAGATATCCGTAACGATGCGACGCTGGCGCTGCCAGCAGATTTCCACATTCTCCCCACTCCACTCACTTACCGCAACGGGGTCTTTACGGAACATCCCCTCGCCAGAGCAGGGGACATCCGTCAATATGACGTCGAAGAAGTCCGTCAAGGAAGAAAAATCTGCCGGGTCATTATTAGTGACCACCACACCGGAATGCCCCCATTTCGTAAGATTCTCCGCCAATACCTGCGAGCGGTTGCGGATTACCTCATTGGCCACCAGCAAACTGCCTGCGGGCAACACGCTACGGGCATGCGTGGATTTCCCGCCGGGAGCCGCACAGAGGTCAAGCATCACCACCGGTCCTTCGCCCACATACCGCCTCAAAGCCTGCTCCACAAACATGGACGAAGCCTCCTGCACATAGTAGCAGCCTGCATGAAACAGCGGGTCGAAAGTGAATGTCAGCCGCTTGTCCAGATAGTATCCGGCAGCAGACCAGGGAACATGCTCCAAAGAGGAACGAAAAAGACTGAATGAAGATTCCGGTAATTTATCTTCATTCAGTCGGATACTGACCGGCTGCTCCCCTTCCAGGGCAGCAGCCAGCTTTTCATATTCTTCCACACCCAAGAGGGCGCGTGTATAATCGGTGAAAGATGAGGGTAACTCCATGCTTTGAACTGTTTTATGGCAGCAAAGATAGTGCAAAATACGTTTCACCAATCTACGGGGCTAAACAAAAAGCACGGTTCAATACTCTTTTTAAAAACTGAGTTTCACCCCTGCAAAATAGGAACGCGGTGCACCCGGTCCGTAGATATAACCGGAGTCACGGCTTGCCCCCTTGTCAAAATCTTTTTGATAAGAATTGAATATATTCTGTACACCGGCATTGAGTTGTAAACAAAACCCCTGGAAATCAATATCATAAGCCATCTTGGCCCCAAATTCAAAGAAGTCCGGACTCTTTACCAATACGTCTGCCTCACCGTTCACCTCCGAAAGCAAATGGGGAACGTACATCCGCCCGGTATAATTGCCGTTCAAAGCTATTGAGAAGGCTTTAACCGGCATATAGGTAGCTGTAAAGTAGCCGTAGACGTCGGGAGTACGCAGTATCTTGTCGCTGTAACGTTCTTTCTCCGACAAGTGCCCCTCATCCGCACTCCATTCTTCGGGAGAGTCATAGATACTTCGTTGAAGTGTCAACCCTGCCTGCAACTGAACCTTATCCTTATAGGCAACCTTTCCTTCCAATGTGCCGCCATACACTTTAGCTCCCGAACCATTGAT
>OJMI01002165.1_pt1 | contig 18399 bp, 16 predicted proteins | sample 1597131 | NCBI WGS metagenome assembly OJMI01 (sample SAMEA2452116, study PRJEB22498) | human gut metagenome | reverse complement strand
CCGGCGTTTCTGCTCAATGCAGAACGCTGCTCGTCTGTCGTATAGAGTTCGTACCTGAAGCCGCAGATGATTTTCATGATCGGGGAATCATGCCAGAAATTTTGTATACACGCCAGCATTGCCCGTTTTTTTATGTCCTCAGGAGTCAATAGAAGGGAACGCGCCTTCTTGACTCAAGTCAAACTCCATTTTCTTATCCGACGCCAAAGCATCCAACGATAGTGCGATTAAGGCCGCCCAATGGCAATCCATCGTGCGTGAAAACGTCCGTGGAATAAGGCGCTGCGGCGTGTTGCCTCACCTCTTGGTTTGGTTGGCTGTCAAGTTGCCGAAACCTGCCTGACTTCTTTTTCCGAGCTGCAAAAGCCCTTGCCAGTACTTGTGTGTATTGGCAAAAACTTTCACTAACCGAGCTGAACTTACTGTCTGTTCGTGGCGCCCGACGTCGTCAATCATCTCAGAGTTCGTTACGTTATCAACAGAAGAAAGCGTTGAACGTTCTTATTCGACCTGTTTATCGTCATGACCGCATTGGCAAATGCGGCATTTCTGGCGTGGCCATGATGGGGGCCGGACCTCTGCTCCTTTATTTGTCTGACGACGCAAAAATACGTCAAAAGGCCGCACAGGTTTAGCAGAGGCCGGCGTAACCGGTTTTTACATCATTGAGCTTGGATCAATCACGGCGAGCATTTCGTCTTTCTCCTAGGCTGCCGTAACAGGCATCCTTCTCCAGTCCTGTCCCTTGCTTGCCACCGCCCAGCACTGGCGTGCCATGCGGTTGGCGATGGCGACCATTGCCACCTTCTTGGGTTTCTTTGCCAAAATGTTTTTCACCCAGTCTGTCCGGTATTTCGACCTGGCCACCGCATGGGCTCCCTGTATCAACAAAGCTCGCAGAGCTTTATCGCATCGGCCGGGAATCTTTGTGGTGACAGTCTTGCCGCCACTGCCCGTATGCATTGGCACCAAGCCAAGATAAGCTGCAAACTGCCTGCCCGAAGAAAATTGCGTTGGATCGGCAAGCAGCACACACATATACGCCATAATCGTCTCGCCAATGCCCGGAACTGTCAGAAAGTGCTTTGCATTTCTGGTTTGATTGGCAAGCCTGCTGATTTCGCGCTGAAGCGTCTTGATCCGATCATGCTCGTCACGAATGCTTTTGACCGTATCGCGCAACATGTCGATCACCAACTGCACAGCGACACCCTCAAGGCTGTTGATGCATTCATCAACCTTTTTATCGAATTGATCAACGCTCTTTGGCATAACATGTCCGTATTCGGCAAGTAAGCCGCGCACGTGGTTGATGCGGGCTGTGCGCTGTTTGACCAGCAAGGCTCGCATTGTCAGCAGCGTCTGGATGTCACGTTCCGTTTCCGTCTTGACAGCAACGGACTGGACTCCGCTTACCAGGGCATGGTAAATGCCCTCGGCATCAGCCTTGTCGCTCTTGTTGTGGCGAACAAAAGGCTTTACGAGCTTGGAATCCATCAGCCGGACAGTATGGCCGAGTGCCGCAGTTTGCGGGCCCAGTACTGGGAGCTGCCGCATGCCTCCATGCCGATAAGGCATTTGCCGCAATTAGCAAGGCTCTCCAGCACCTTATCCCGTTTGATCTGCACGTTGGTGATCTCACCGGTCTGCGTATCGCAGCTATAGATTTGAAACACGCTTTTGGCAATGTCGATGCCGATGAGCTTCGTGAAGTCGCAAAACTGATTAAGATTCGCCATGAGGGCCTCCTTTAAATGTTGTGCTAGAACATTTTGGCGCTTAGATGCCGTAAAAGACCGAGGGTCTTCAGGAGGTTCCTCACCCTTCACGGATTTGACGCATGAAGCCGTATGCGGCGTGACGCCCTATGCGGGGTCGTGCGTCAATTCATCATCGGCACCAACTCCCTTGAAACCCCAAGAAAGCGCCGGCTGCTTGCCGATGCTAAACGGTGTGACTAAAAGAAAGACGTCATCGCCGACAGCAAAGGGGAAAGCGTTGCGATAACAGCGTGTGCCGTCATCACATTCTCAGCCAAAGCGTTAAAACTCAGGCTGTCCGCGCATTCTCGCGGGCCGCGCAGATTCGGACTTCTCCTATCTGCGCACTTCAAGTGTATGACTTACAATGAAACATGCTTGCGCGGAAAAAGCAAAGCGTATTCTTAAGGGCCGGGAAAAACTTTGGGTGAATCCGCCGTTAGGCGGAGAGGGCAAAGCCCTTTTCAGATTGGCTCGGCGAGCCAACCGTCCTCAAACTCTTAACCTCATAATTCCAGGTTGTTAAAGATCGCCACAAGCTTTGTACGAATGGGTACTACGCTTGATCGGGTACCTGAGGTCATTATCGTTTTATCGTGCGGGGCACGATCGGCCTTATATCCCCTAGCTGATCTCTGGACCACCCGCGCAAGTCAAGGCAAGAAAACCCTAACGAATCCGTACGATCGTTCTTTGATTGCGTTGTCTTGAGCGCAAAAAGCTTAGTTTTTTAACTGTGATCAGCCGCTGCGTAGAACTGAGGCAAGAGACTTATCCACATCCTTGGCCGCTCATCCTACTAAATGGGCCGTAGGCCGAGGTTGTGGATAAGTCGAGCCGTGCTGGATAACAACTATTGATTCGAAGTGACTACGCAAACTGATCGTTTTTTGTGTTGAAGTTTCAAGATTGACCGTCCTTGCTTTCCGGTTCTCTTCATTTGTGTCTTGATAGGCCACTACTGTCCAAATTGAATTGCAAAGCCAGAGGGTTTTGCAAAATTCGAGTGGTTGACCGAAAGGCCGCCCCCTTTTTATGACTATGGCAGGCGTTAGGGAGACTGCAGATAACAAAAAAGGCGAGGAAGCATGTAAATTGGAAAGTCGCCAAACCACCCAACACAGCTCTCGCCATGGCCAGCAATTCTACAGACTCCGCCCTTCAAAATGCACCCAGCAGTTTCTTTGCACAGTTGATCGAGCAATTACCCAAAGCTCGCCTGCTGGCACATTTTGACAAACATTGCCTTCGACGCAGCGCCACCAAGTTCAGTGCGTGGGACCACTTCATCGCTTTGCTCTTCTGCCATCTGGCCGGTTGCGATTCACTGCGAGAAATTGACGACGGACTGTACTCGGCTTGCGGCAAGCTTAGCCACCTTGATGCCAAGCCAATGAAGCGCACAACGCTTGCTTATGCCAACGAGACACGCTCGTATCGCATCTTTGAGCAGTGCTATATGCTGTTGTTGGATTACTTTAAGCCGATGCTGGGGCAAAGGCGACTTCGAAAAGCCTTTGACAAGCCCGTCTACTCGCTTGACTCGACAACCATCACCGTCTGTCTGAGCCGCTTCGAATGGGCGAAATATCGCACGTCAAAAGGTGGTTACAAGCTGCATACAATCATCAGCAACGATGACTTGATGCCTTGTGTAATGGATCTGACAGCAGGCAAGGTAAACGATGCCAAGCAAGCTCAAGCAATCATAGAAAAGCTGCCGGCCGACAACGTAACGGTTGTTATGGATCGTGGCTACAACGACTACTCGCTGTTTGCTTGGCTTTCGCAGCGTGGCACAACATTTGTCACACGACTCAAGGACAATGCCGTCACGACGCCGCTCAAGAAGGGGTGTCTCAGCGAGGCTGACAACTATGGCGACTACCGGTTTGAATTCGACAGCCCGGCCGGGAGAAAAGCTTGCGGCGATCTTCAGTTTCGGATCGTTCAATGGCACGACAAGGACAATGACCGATGGTTTGACTTCCTGACCAACGACAAGGATTTGAAACCGGAGCAAATTGCGGCGCTCTACAAAGAACGCTGGCAGATCGAGCTTTTCTTCAAAAAAAATCAAGCAGAACCTGAAGATCAAAAGCTTTATTGGCACCAATGAAAATGCCGTCATGAGCCAAATTTGGACAGCTGCCATTGTGACGCTATTGATTGAGGTACTCAAGCAGAGATCTTTGCACAAATGGTCTTTCCCAAGACTTCTGCACTTCGTCCGGCTGAATCTCATGACACACAAAAGTCTGAGTGTTTAGCTCGACTATCCCGACGTGCGAATGAACAACGGAAAACGAGTCGTCGAGAAGCCTCCGGAGATAGGAACACAGGCGCAATTACCCTTGTAATTGCAGGACAGGGGCTACTTTTCGCCTCGAAAATGCAAACCCTTGATTTGAAAGGAACTGATTTCAGCCCATGCGGAGATGCACATTTTCAATTTGGACAGCAGTGTTGATAGGCCGCTTCCAATTAATCTCTCAGGTCTGTCGACGGTTCAGATAACCGTCATGGCCAAAAATGAACTTCAGAAACCTTGTCCTTGCCAAAAAAAAGTCGGATGCCATAGTGGCAATTAGCCGCGAATAGCTATCGGACAAGCCTTCGGAAAAAAGGTCTTCTCATTTCAAATGATTAAATCCGGATTGACGGACTTCCTATCAGGCCGGCACCTCCTTGTTAAGGGGTGTTTCTAACGCCATTTCACTCCACATAGAGCGTGTCATGCCGGCTTTCTGAATATTGAATTTTTCCCTGTACGTTAAGACTGCCCAAACTATTCGTATCAGCTTGGCTGCCAACGATACGATGAGTTTGCCGTAGGGTTTTTGCATTGCCAACTGCTTGAGGATCCAACGCTTAAGTTGGCACTCCGGAAGTTGGTCTTTGCAAAATTGCATATACAGGCAGGCTGCGCCTTGAATGAATAAAGATCGAAGCAATTTGTCACCCCGGCGACTGATTTTGCCCTGGCCTTTGTGGCTGAGGTCAGGACAGTTGCCATGCTTTTTCTTGGTGAGATTTTTATGCCCGGTAATGAAATTTCGGGGTGCTACTCCCACGTATGCCACCAATGAACGAGGACTGTTAAAACGCTCGACATTGCCGACAACGATGATGACTCGGGCACTGATCTGAGTACCGACACCGAGAACGCTTTGAAGCAGACGCCCACGCTCGTCAGACATCACCAACTCTTGCAGAGTCTGGTTCAATTGTCCGATTTGCCGATCGAGGGATTTGACTGCGTCCAGCAAAAACAACATGGCATTGGCAACCGGTCTGGTAATCAAATCCACTTTGGCTTCGATGCTTTCACGAAGTTTTTTCAAATTTCTGTGCCCGGCTGCGCAGGGTATCCCCCATTGTTGAGCTAAAGCTTTGAAACTGACAATGCTCTTTGAGCGCTGCGACATAAGTTGCTGTCGCACTGCTTGTACGGTCTGAATGCGGATCTCCGTGATGCTTTTGTGACGAATGGGAGTCAGCTCGGCATCAGAAACTGCCAGTCTGGCCAACGCGATCGCATCATTGAGATCGGTCTTCTGTCCTGACAAATGGGTGTTGATCCACATTGAAACAGTCGAGCCGCTGATGACTTTGATTTCGTGGCCGAGATTTTCAAGCTGTAGGCACAACAAGCTGTAGCCGTTGCATGGCTCCATCGCGAACAAAGTCGGCGAAATTTTTCCTGCCCAGTCGAGAAGGTCTGCGTAAGTCATTCGATCGACCAAAGACGGAGTGTTGTCATCCACTGGTATGGCAGCAACAGAGACATCACTTTTAGCCAGATCAAGTCCGACAACTCGGAATTCGGTGTCGGTAGGAAGGGATTTGAGAGTATTCTTTCTCGTCATGACATGGGCCCTCCGATTTATTGTTTCATAGCCCATTGTCACACTCCGAGTGCTTCAACGGGTATTAAGGGTGGTCCATGTCATTAAGTCAGGGGCTTTACGGCCTCTACTGTAAAAATCATCTTTCTTGCCCGAGCTATAGGTTTGAAAACCGGTTTTGTCATCAAGGCGCCGAACTACGAAATTGAGGATCCGATCTTTCGACATTGGATCCGGCTCCGCGTTGATCTGAGAATTTGATCGGCTTCCATTCTGTGACAGATATTTGTCTACGAGTGCCTGAACTCTTCCTCGCAAGAACACGACTCAAGATACCGGAGGATTATGGAAACAATCATCCGGTATCGCTTGGCATGTTGAACTAAAGTTTCGTATCCGAGCCATTACGGTTCACCGAAGAGTTTGCCGATTGCCCGGTCGAATCTCTCTGAGAGTTCCACCTCGCTCAGTTAGCTTCACGCTTCCGACGCCGGCAAAAACGTTCCGACATCTGCTTGTCCTCTCATAGTCGTTCTTGCCGGCGGTCCGAACGTCAGACACTCTCAGCCATTGCCATTCGAACGAATTTCAGCAATGACTCGAAAACGTTGATCAAGCATCGTTATCCTTGAGGTTCTAATCCGACAAGCGGATACGCAAGGCGAGCCCATACTTTGCGCGCATAGACCGACAGCATTCTGCCGGCAACAGTCGTGCCGGATTTCGCTTCTTGCAATTCCGCGCCATTCTGGCAAAATGCCGACCTTCAAACGGATTTTTCAGTGTTTACCGTGGTCCTCGGACCGATCAAACCTGAACTACAAACCAACCCGACGCGGGCGTTTGCCTGCGTGGATGCAAGTTTCGAGTGTCTCTTTGACGGAGTTCTCGGCTTGTCTTTGGTGGGTTTTCGCTCGTTCCTTACGATGGATTTTCAAAAAAGGCGAAAACCACTATGCCAATGACATTTTCAACTTGCATTTCGGCTCAAGACTTCGGACTTGCGTCCGAGACAATGATCCCGGGGTTTCAGGCTTCGCAGCTTTCCTGTGCTGCGCCCGCCCAAGTCGTTCCGGTCGATCCCTGTCACGTGTTCGATGAATCCTTTCTGCAGGATCTCGTGCTGTGGTGGACCTGGCCCGACACCCGTATCCCGCTTTACATCGCGGGACCCACGGGCTGCGGCAAAACGACCTCCGTTCTTCAGTTTCTCGCACGCGTCCATGTGCCGGTCATTTCCCTGACCTGTTCCCGACGCTTCGTGAAGGACGACCTTGTCGGCCGCTGGGGCGCGCACGAAGGAGGCTTCGCATGGATCGACGGACCGGCCACCATTGCGTGGAAAACCGGAGCCGTACTGCTCATCAACGAGTTTTCGCTCGCTCCCCCGGAAGTCTGGGTGGGCGCCAACGACATCTTCGAAGGGCAGTCAATCACGATCGAGAAGACTGGTTTGAGCATTCCCAGACACGTCAACACCCGGGTCATTGTCACCGACAACTGCCGTTGCGGTACGCTGCCCGAGTCGGCATACAGTTCTCGCAACCAGCAGGACGCCAGCACGTGCGACCGCTTCTGGCATATGGCAGCCGATTGGCCCAAACCCGAAGTGGAAGCCCGCATCGTCCTATACCGTTGTGAGCGCATCGCTCAGGGCACTCTGTCAAGCGAAACGCTTGCCGAGCTTGCCCGCTGCGCCGCACGATTTGCACAAGCCTCGCGCACGAACCCTGCCTTGGAAGCGGATTTCGTGAGCGAAGACGTGCCTGCGGCACTGAGTACACGCGTTGTGATTCGCCTGTGCGAAATACTGACGCAGCTGCTTGCGGGTTCCTGCAGCCCCGAGCAGTCTCTGTCGCGAGCCGTCCGGCTTGCCATCGGCAGTGCACTCAACGACCGCGCGTGTCTGACGCTCTTGGAAATGGCGGCATTTCACTTCGCCCCGTTGCTTGAGACGCTTCACTCTTCGACGGCAGCGAACCGAAGACGTCGTAACGTACGACCGAAAATCGGTTAACGCCGGTCGCTCTTGCCGCGCGCCCTTTGAATCCCGAAGGACGCCCCCTTCTCATCCGTTCCGACCCCGTTTTCCGTCCTTCCTGCTCAAGACGCAGAGGCTCTCCGCAATGCTTGTCCGCAGGCATTGTCGAGTCAGCCCCTGAGGTTCTTTGCGTGTGCGATCGACGGCAACGGGGTCTTTTCTTATGGAAAAAGCACCCGATATGCCCGACGATCCCCGCCCCGAACCCGTTGCGATGACCGACGACGAAATCGCGAAACTGGCCCCTCTGAAAGGAGAGGAAAGTTTCTCGGTACGGTTTGCCGTCAACGTCGACCTTGAGCCGAACTGTAAAGGCCCCGTGCCTTTCTTGGGCCCGCACTTTTGCGAGCTCACCCGAAAGCAGTTTCGAGACCTCTACGGGAAAAGCCTTCTTTGCCGGACGGACCGAATTGAAAACATCGATGCCGGCTGCGGCCCTTTGCCCGAGCTCCCCAAAAAAGCTCCGAAAAAGGCAACGCCGCTGCGGCGCACGTTTCGTCGCCGTCCGTTGAAGCGCCGGCGTTTCAACGAAAAAGAAAGCCGTCAGATGCGTCTTCTTGACTAGCCAAACATCCATGGCTTTGAGAGCTCGCAACTGAACCTTAAACTTCTGCGGTTTGTGTCCCTTCGCATTCTCTCTTTTTCCCGGCATTCTCGTCCCGACCGACGGTTGTCCGGGAAAAAGTGAGTGCAGGGATTTTCGATGTCCTTCTTGCCCAAACTACCCCGTCGTTTCCTTCCCTTGAGCCACACCGAGTTTGACACTCTCGCCGAACGCCTTCTTGAGAGGCTCTGTTTGTGCGCCAGCCTGCGTCAACGCTACGCGACGATTCTGTCCGAATCGCTCGCTACCTTTTCGCCCGACATTAAACCTCAGGCGCAACAACGACTTTTGTCGTTTTTACAGGCAACCTTCACCGGCAACATCCGGCACGACCCCAAACTCACCGAAGCGCTTTTTGAAGTCGCCCTGATGCTCACGGGCCTCATTGCCAAACGCGACGCCCGATGTTCCGATGAATGCCGCAGGCTTCTGGCCGCCTTTTTCGAAGAACCCCAAAGAAAGGATCCAGTCTCCGGTGACAAACCAGCGGCCTTTCAAAACGCCCTTCTGCTCCTGGCGGGCTTTCTTGTGTCGTTTCCGAATTCCAATTCAGGGATATCGTCCGCGTTCAATAAAGCGCTTTTTGCTCGGCACCTCTTCTTTGCGTTGATGGCAACTGCCGCCCCGGGCGTACTGACGCGCACCATGGTCGCAATGCGTACGCAATCGAGCTCGAATCCGCCCCTGCGGCTCTTCATGACGCCCGACGCTTTTACCGAGCTTTTCACACAACGACTACGCAGCGGGATTCCTGCACTTTTCAAAGCCGTCTCCGAACATTTCTCAAACGTCACGGACCAGCCGTCGCTCTATGCGTTTCTCACTCAGGCAAGGCTCGTTGTCTCTTCCTTTCGCGCCCATTGCTGGGAAAACGACGGCAGACAACACCTCGTCACCCTCTGGGAAATTCATCCTGAGGCGGCAAAACGCCTTTTGGCTTTGATTTCACCCGAATCGAAACGAGCACTTGCAACCGCCGCCTACGACTATCTGCAACTCGAAATCAACGTTGACGCCGACTTGGGAATCAGAAGCACACGAAGCAATGTAACGAATCAAGCCCTCCGAACCTTGCCCGATTCGATCTGTCACCCTGTCATGAATGGGGCCGTTGCCGGCCTCGGACTGCCATCATGGGCATTTGGCGTGTTAACCAAGGGGCTGCGCAAAGTTGACGAAGCTCTGCGTCTAAACATCGCTTCGCGCAATTTTTTTGGCGTGGGGCTCGACTTCCACATGGAAAAAAGAATCGAGGCCATGGCAACAGAGCCGAGCGTCTCAGCGTCGGTCGGCACCGAAAACTTGCCGCAGACAGAGGACCAAATCAAGGAACACATCACGCACGCCTTGATGCGTTACGCCTCCGAACACAAAGCTGCCATACGAACTGCCGCAAACTGCACGGCACAAGATTCGAGCGCCGCCCGATCGCAACTGCCCGCGCTTCCCGCAGGCCTATTCGTGCCGTCGCGATTCTTCACCGGTCCGATCGCGCTCTGGATCTCGCCGCTGCAAGCCTTGGGACTAGCCGTGTCCTGTACGAGAGAAGTATCTGAGGCAGCCGACAACGAATCGGAATCACAAACCGAAACCATGATCGCACTGTACCGTCATTCGCCGGGCAATCCCTTGCCCGAAACCGGCGTTCTGTTTCCCTTTTTCGAGTCCGGCCCGACGGCAATCTGGTGGGTGGAACACATGACGGAGTTTCACCGCACGAAGCTCTCGGAGGCCACTCGAAAGGATGTGTTGAAACAGTTTCTCTTTACCGACGCCATGGCGCGACTTTTAAGGCTCTTTATCCGAGAAAGCCGAGAAGCAGACCAAGAGATCGGCCATCGCATGCTCGCGCAAAGCGCAGCTCTCACTCAAAACCAAACCGGAGAACGCACAAAACGCGAGTTGCAGAAATTTGTCAAACCAAAGCTTCTTCGCAAACTCTGCTCGGCCTCAATTGCCGAAGTCGCGCACGGCTATTTGACACATGAACTTCGCCGCAAAGGCGAAACCGACGTCTCCACCGGTCTTGAAATCGTGCTTGATATCCAGAAGCGGCAGCTTGCCGCCGCCCGCAGCAAGCGCATGAAGCGCGTTGTCGCCCGACCCGATTCCTGAACTTCTTGTTCCATTTATGGCACTTTTGACAATCTTCTCCCGCCGTCGACGTTCCGTCTTTACGGCCGGTACCGATTCTGTGCGCGCCGACACCTGGCGCCCCGCAACCGAATTCAAGCCCGCTCTTGCCTGGAGCGTGACCGCGTCCGTCGCCGGCGTCTTTGCCGCCGCCGGATTGGCTCCGGCTTTTGCCGCCTCCCTTGTCGGACTCGTCTCTGCCTTTATGGCGGGCATCCGTCTGAAATCCGGGATGGCCGTTCTCAAGGATCGAGCAGCGCTTGCGGGCAGTGCCTTGGAACTCGTTTCGTGCCGCGTCTTTGCCCGTCGTCTTCTCCGCGCACGCCGCGACATGGCCCGCAAGGGCGACACCGAAACCTTTGCGCCCGTGTGGTTCGGCCGCGGTTTTGACTGGGGCCCCGAGCACGCACAAAAGCTCTATGAGCTCTCCAAAATTGACGTCGAGCGGCTGATTCCGCACCGCAATATCTGTCGGCGTCTGACCGGCACTGCCCCTAAGGATCCCCGTACGGTTGGGCTTGCCGCCATTGACGGTTTGGAGAGCAGAAAGAAGGACATCTGGGTTTCGGAAAAAACTTTGGAAGGCGGCACGCTCATTGTGGGAACGACCCAGGCGGGCAAAGGCGTGCTTCTGACGAGTCTCGTCACACAAGCGATTCTGCGCGGTGAAGCGGTGATCGTGATCGACCCCAAGATGAGCTCCCGACTCAAAAACGCCGTAACGGCTGCTGCAAAGCTTGCCAACCGCAGCGATCCCCTTTTCTTTCATCCGAACAACCCCGAGGGGATACGCATCAATCCGCTCACGCACTTTGAGAGACCGAGTGAAATCGCCAGCCGCCTTACCGCCGTAATGGCCGACTCCGGCCCCTTTACGTCCTTTGCATGGTCTGCGGTGAATGTCGTCGTAAATCTCCTCGTTCACGTCGGCCGCACGCCCTCGATTGCCGGCATCGAATCGGTGCTCACGGGCGATTTTGAAGATCTGCTTTTGGAAGCGGCGGAGCTCGACTGCGGGCCGGATCTGTTTGATACGCTCGTCTCCGAAGTCAAGATCAAGGGCAAAAAGGGCCGCGAAGGCGTGCTTCTGCTCTTGGATAAAGCTCGAGACAGAGAGGCGCTTTCGGAGGCCACGCTCAAAGGTGCAGCCACCTACGCTCACGACCCGGTGCATTTTTCCAAAATCACGGCGAGCCTCATGCCCGTTCTGGCGATGCTCACTTCGGGAGCTTTGCGACAAACGCTTTCGCCCGCAGACGACGACGCCGAAGCAATGAGCTTGTCGGAGATCATCGCCCAGCGAAAGATTCTCTACGTGTGCCTCAATTCGCTTCCCGATCCGACGGTCGCGGGCGCCATCGGCTCCCTTCTTCTTGCCGACCTCGCCTCCTGCGCGGGCGAACGTTACAACGACACCTCGATTGCCCGCACCACGGTAAGTCTCTTCGTCGATGAATGCTCGAACGTCATCAACCGCTCCCTCATCGAAATCCTCAACAAGGGCGCCGAATCAGGCCTGCGCACCACCTGTGCCATGCAGACGGTGGCCGACCTTGCCGCCCGCTTGGGTTCCACCGACGAAGCGCGAATGGCGCTCGGCAACTTCAACAGCCTCGTGAGTCTGCGCACCAAGGATCGCCTCACGCAGGAATTCGTGGCCGAAACGTTCGGGCGCACCTACATCGCCAACACCGCCGCCACGCTCACGAGCGCTTCGGATACGGCGCACCCCGGACACTTCACCGCAGGCGCCTCTCGTCAGATCACTGCTTCGCGCGAAGAGATCATCCCCTGTGACGTGCTCGGCAAGCTCCCCAACTGCGAGTTTTTCGCGTCTCTTGCGGGCGGCCGTCTTGTGAAGGGCCGCACGCCGATTCTGATTGCCGACGAAGACTTGGTCTCCGGCTAAAACCTGTCGTCCTTTGAAAGGAATTTCCATGACCACAAAGCCTTTGAGATCCCTCGCCTCCGGTGGCCTGTTTCTGATCATAGCCCTGTGGCTTGCCGTCTTTTGCTTTGCCTCGGGCTCAACCGTTCAAGCCGTTTTTGAGCACGAAAGTGCAGCGTGCGAAGCATCCTGCCGGGCGTATGTTGCCCCCAAACTCAGGTTGATTGACGGCAGTTTCGATGAACTGCGAAACACAATCTACCGGGAGATTGTCTCCTTACCGGCCGCCGATGAATCTCTCTCCGAACTTGACGCCGCTCTTCGCAACGGGCTCTGGCAGACGGCATTAAATCGCCTTGCGGCTATCCAAGGACTCCTGCGTCTCGTTTGCTTGCGTCTGGAAGTTTTCAAATACACGTTCGGACTCATCTTGCTTTTAGCCGTCGCCACCGTCATTGACGCTTTGAGTCTGCGAGCCATTGCGCACCACACGTTTGAGACCTCGCGACCGGCAGTGAGCTTTACCTCGGCAATTGGCTTTTTAGGGGCTTTGATTGCGGGCTCGGCTTTGGTGCTGATGCCTTTTGCGGGAGCGGCAGTAGCAGGGCTCACCGTAATTGCAGTCGGTTGTGTGGGGCTTCACGCTTGGGTGAGGTATTTCCATCGTTTGTGACGATGCCGTTTTGTAAAGCCGCAGTTTGTTGTCGTATTCACGAACTGGAGGCAACTTTTCTACATTGTGCTAAGGGTGCAGATTCGCATGCAGTAGCTTCTCGTACTAGCAGAATCAACAAGCAAATTACGTAAGGTTATAGTATTTAATGTAATTATGTTGATTTCAATAATTTGGCGTAACTGTTCTGAGTAACTCTATGTCCGCACCTATTTTCCAACGTCCTGATCTAGCGCTTGCATTGAGCAACCGTTTGCTGCACCCTGATGCGTTGCAACTCACGTCACGGGACGGTCTTTTTCTCACCGGCGTTCGCCGTATTGGCAAAACCACATTTATCCGCAGAGACCTGATACCACAGCTCGAAAAGGAAAACGCGTTGGTCATCTACGTAGACCTTTCGGACAATCGAGAGCGAATCTATGCTTCCGAAGCGGTGCTTTCCAAAGTGCGAGAATCGCTGGCAGACTTGTCCCGATTGTCTTTCCTCAAAGCTAAGCCATCGGCCGTCTCTTTGCAGTTCGATGCGAAACAGGTCGGCACTCCCACAGGCGTCTCGCTTGCGCAGGCATTCTCGGAAATCATTGCCACCTACGATGTCAATGTCGTACTCATCATTGACGAAATCCAGGAACTGCTCAGAAGCGAAGCCGGACTTAATCAGCTCGCAGCATTAAAAGCCGCCCGTGACGCCGTCAACCTGCGCCCGAACAATCCCAACGACACCTATTTCCTGCTCGTTGGCATCGGTTCGCAACACTCGTTGATCAAGTCCATGGTCTTCGGTTCCTCTCAGGCCTTCTACGGAAGCGATCATCTGGTCTTTCCGCTATTGAGCGATGAATACCTCATATGGCAAGCCGGCCAAATGAAGGACAAAACCAAAGTGCCTTCAGCAGAAGCTTTACGCAGGGGTTTTGCCATCCTGGGCGGCCGACCGACAACGTTCCGCCGGCTTTTGGAGCAGATGCAGACCTATCCCGGCAGTGAAATCGATCCGGTTTTCGTCGCACTGTGCCGCAACCAGGCAAGGTCTGACGCCAATGTTCTTTTGGAGCCGATTCGCAACTCCGAACTGATCACGCGTCTACTTTTCACTGAAATCGCCAAAACCGGACCAAGAGGATGCAGCAACCTTTTTTCTTCGGCATTTCGGGCACAGCTCACTAAGTCTGCCGGTCTCGATCGCACCATCAGCGCCTCTTCAATCCAAGGCAAATTGGGTACCATGCAGAAAAACGACTGGATTTATCCGGTAAGTTATGGTTGCTATGCCGCTTCAGACCCGCAAGCTGCCAGCATATGGTTGTCCGAAGAAGAGTCTGACTAACGGACCAGCATCGCGGCTCGCTTCCTTCAATTCTCAAAGCGAGCAGCGAGCTCTACCGCCTTTTGCAACCGAACGGACGAAAATGCCGGCGCATAGTCTCTCAGATCTGATGCATTCATTCTCACAGTCGGTTTGACCGCCAGACTCTTCCAGTTCCGGACTGCACCGATTACGCGCTTGAAGATTTCAACTCCTTCCTCATCCGTCAGGTTAAAAGCCGCCAGATTGTCCCAAATCTGCCGCACATCCTCTATCTCTCCTTCTGCCAGCGACAGATAGTTCTTTGACACATACGGCGCTTCGGGTCGACTCAAAGGCACGGGATTGATGTCGAAAGCCGGCGACAACACCCAAACTCCGTTGTTGCGCATCAACAGTCCCGTATTGCGTCCGTGGTCGTCGGTGTTGTTGATCAGATAGTTCAGAAGCAGTCGACCGACGATTTCCTTAGCAGTCGTTTTGTCCAGACTGTCTGCCTGAAGATACAGACGTTCGTTCAGTTCCGTGTAGCACGGCGGTGGGTAACCGTCTTCCGTGCTCTGCAGAAACGTGGCCATTGACCAATACGGAATACGGCGACCTGTCGACGTACGATCAAAGCGGTCAATAACCGCCACGTTGACGTCATCGATTGTCACAACTTTGCCGGTGGCGGCATTGAGTCCTGCAGCACGCGCAAGTTCGAGTCCAAGAATCTCGCCTTTGACGACGTTTCTTTCGTCATTGACACTCGCAAACTTTCCGATGGCAAGACGTCCGTTTTCGTTGAGAACAGTGCATTTGGGGCGTGCACCGCCCAGGGAAGTACCTTTTCCTTCGAGATAATCCAGATCGGCGTCCGTTTCCTCGTCCATCTCGAATCGTCTGGAAGATCGAGCAATTTTGCCAAGTTCAATTACCGGCGGCGTACGACGCTTACCTTCCTCCACATCATCAGGCTGATGTCCTTCGAGCGCAAAACGAATCGCTCCGACACGGCTAAAGTCGTCTACGGCCAAAAGGAAATCGACTTCAGAGAGTTCGCGATTAAGACCGGCTTTTCGAAACGATCGCTTAATAAGGCGCCGTCCCCAACTGTCAGGTTCGGTATCTGCAAATGCAAACGGAAAAGGGCTTCGCCGATCCGTGTCATTTAGGTAGAACCATTGAAGCGAAAGTGTCAACTCAGGAGAGATGGCAAAAGCACTTCTCTCTGACACCCAAGAATCGGAGTAACAAAACTGCGAGGCCCCGGGACGCACCGGATCATAGGCAAGTGTCCCGATGCGATCTCTTCGCTCACCGATAAATACCGAAAGTCGCTGTTGCATTTCAGAACCCTTCAAATTCTTCAGGCTTACGACGGACACGTTTAGGAAGTAAATCCTCCATCATGGCTGCGCCCACCCGGTCTTCCAGCGGAGACAACACGCTGTCAAACGACTCAAGCCGATCAAGAATCATCAGAACTCGACACACTGTGGCAAACGCCACCGTTCCGTCGCCTTTTTCTATACGCTGATAGGTCGCAATCGACGTACACGCCTTCTCGGCCATGTCCACCTGCGTGAGACCTCGTTTGCGCCGAGCAAGAGAAATATATTCGCCGATGCGGGTACAAAAGGTGTCAACGGACTTGAAGTAAACACGCTCTCGTTGTTTTCGAGCCGTTGCTGTGGATGGCTGCTTCATTTTAAACCTTATATACAATGTTCTAACGCGAATTTTATCGCCTAAAAGCAGTCTTAGTTCTCTATCCGCCCTGACTTTTGTCCTGAATTCCTCTCAGTTCCTTGCGGCGGAGTTTTTTTAAGAGATTTTGGTTTTGCGTCGGCTACTTTTATCGTTTTTACACATTAAATATGAATTTTTTAAGATGTTTAAACTTCGTTTGTAATGTTTTACTTGACGACATCTCGGAGTTCAACCAAAATCCTGATGCCACATGTAGAAAACTCCGTCTTCGTCGGACGCCGACACAACGAGGTGTCAGAAGACAGTCATCTTCGTAGAACCGACAAAAACTATTCTGCAGCCTGATCCGCAGACAACTTCAGTCCGAAAAGGATCTGCCGTTGCATCACCAGGGCATCGCGGCACGCAAAGAAGACGCATCCCTGTCCGGGGCTGCGCACTTCTCTGAGCACATGTCCTTCGCCTGGATCAATGATCTCACCCAACAGATCGTCTTTGCGGACAAGGTCTCCCGGCTTCACCAAACATCTGAAAATGCCGGCGGCCGCGGCATGGGCGTTCACAATGTCATCGTCGCGCAGTTGCTCAGAAGAAACGCCCTTTTGCACTTGGCAGGACAGAACACCCCGCCGAACCAAAAAGCGCAACACGGCGTTGACGGCAATTTCGGCCGACACAACATCAATGCGGTCCGTTTCACTCGTGAAAATCGTATAAGCCCGGGTATCCCAGATCTGCCAGTTGTAATTGAGTGTCGTCGTATCGATCGGAAGCGGATCGCGCACGAAAACGTAAGGAAGCCCGAAGTCACATGCTGTCTGCGCATCACTCCAATCGGTGCTCATCATTCGCACGTGCGGCACAAAATCGCCTCGTATATAAAAGGAAGCGAACTGAACGCCCCATTTCCACCCGATCAGATGCTGAAACAAACCGGAGGCAATGCGCTGCGTCGTCTCGCCCTTGTCATAGCCGGGAAACATGCGATTGACATCGGTGTCGTCCATTGCCCAAAAACGCTTTCCGATGTTCACGGAAGACGGGTTGACGCAGGGAATGACTTCGACGGCGTGCCCAGCTGTCAACAAGCCTTCGTTTTCAAGCATCTTGAGCCGACGCACCAGCTGAGAGCAGATGTAGAGCTGCTGAATTTCGTTGCCTCTCATGGCCCCCACAATCGCAGCCGATTTTTCACCTTTGCCGAAGCGATACCCCGTAATAACCATCGGCTCGCGGTAAAGCGACGGCATCTCAAAAATCCTGATGCGCCTCATTTGGCCGCTCCTTTTTTGTCTTTTCCCGATTCGCTGACGGCCAAAACGCGAGCGACGAGTGAACCGGGATTGACGACCGGATACTCGCGAAGCGTAAAAACCAGTCCGTTGCAGGGACTCTTCACCTCCTGGAGAACCGTGCCGTCAATCGGATCAGTGATCAGTCCCAACGAATCGCCTTCGTGGAGATTCATCCAGTGCCGCACCTTCGGAATGAAAACGCCGGGATAGTCCGCGTTGATAAATTTCACCCGACCGTCCGTTGAAACAATCGGCTCTGCCACCTCCTGAACGGGGCCTGACCAAATACCCAGACGCTTCATCAAGCGCAACAGACCGACAGTGATTCTCTCGCCATACTCCTGCGTGATGCGCATCCCGACGCCGGCCTCAATCACCAAACAAGGCACTCCGATACTGTTGAGCGACCAGGCAAGCGTACTTTCCAAAACGGTGGCCGCCGCATGAACCCAGATGAAATCACAGTTGAGTTCCTTAGCCAAAGGCACCAGTTTTTCGGACGTGTTGATGTTGACGCGAACCTGAGGAATCTCCCGCAGAAAGATATTCGACGCATGAATGTCAACGGCACAGGCCGCCCCCTTCATGTCGGAAATGATCTTGGCTGCAATCACCTCTTCCGTGGTGCCTTTTGCGTCTCCCGGGAAAATGCGGTTCATATCCAGATCAAAACGCGGAATACCCCGCGTGATCGAATCAATGCCCAAAGGATTGACAGCAGGATAAATGTCGACAATACCGCTCACGAACTGAGGATTTTCAGCCAATATCCGGTTTAATCGAAAACACACATATTGACCTTCCAACTCGTCTCCGTGCGTGCCCGTCACCACGCAGATACGGGGCAATTGACGGCTTTCGGCCTCTTTTTCAGAAAGTCCGGCCGGTAGAATGCGGTTTTTGCGAATCACCGCCTTTTCGGCCACCGGCAGACGAATCGATACGACGTTTTTGATCATAGAAATTCGGCGCGGAAACCCCTGCATTTATGCAGGGGAGGAAGCGCCGCCTCCTTTCTAAATTCTGTTAAGTAGGTGGTTCGAGGTTCCAGCAGCCTCAACTTTTTGTAGCTGATACCGGCGGAAATCCGCGTACCGCCAAGCCGGCGCACATCAAAACTTCCCGAAGTCCTTCGCCCAAAGATGAATGCTTC
>OJMI01002162.1_pt1 | contig 18417 bp, 23 predicted proteins | sample 1597131 | NCBI WGS metagenome assembly OJMI01 (sample SAMEA2452116, study PRJEB22498) | human gut metagenome | reverse complement strand
CCTAAAATTTTTTCAAGTTCGCCTTTCTCGAAAACAACTGTTCTCCTGTCTGGCTTGTGACTGTCTATTCGTGATAAATAAGTATCAAGTATCTTAAATTCTGCAAGCGATAGCTCGGAACGCCACAAGGAAAACAGCGGTAAACTTTTTTGAACAGTAAGTTTGTCTCCATTTCCTAAACTGGTTATTGGCCCAATCTTTTTTCTAGCCATGTGTAAAACCTCTCTTTCTCTACTTTTATGTTTATTATAGCACCATAAGTTACCATTGTAAATATAAAATTGTTACCTTTTTATATTTTATGGAATTTCTTGGTTACTCATGCGGAATTTCTTGGTTACTCATGCGGAATTTCTTGGTTACTCATGTGGAATTTCTTGGTTACCTATGCATATCAAAAAGCTAGTATTTACGCGGCTTTCAAAGCTCCAGTAATCAAGAGAGTAATCAAGAGAGTAATCAAGAGAGTAATCAAGCTATCAATCAAGGAAAGCGTTGGTAGACAGATAAAAAACAATTCAATATTAACTATGACATTTTAATTGGAATTTCATGGTTACCTATAACACTAAAACCTATCATCTAATATCATTAAATGACACAAGATATCATCTTGAATACATGCTATTACTATGATACTCTCAACAATAGAAAAGTATGAAATAAAGTTAACTGCGCCCTACATATGTATGGCGCTTTTTTATTACCCAAAAAGGAGAACAACTATGTTAACGATTAGAAGTAAGAGCATATCACTGTCAGGAGACAGTACAGTAAATGATCAAGTGATTTTTGCGTTTCAAGCATCAATCAATTCAAACAACCCCAAAGAAGTCCAGTTTAGTAACTGGATAAACGACCATGAGTTATACAAGCAGAACAGGAAGGAATGCAATTCTGATTACGAGTCTTTTCAAGATGAAGTGTACAAATTGCAGGACTCAATGCTGCTGTCGGCTGAAACGCTATGAGTAGTCAGATAATTACATGCCCCAATTGTGGAAGGATTATTTTTCATTATGACAAGAAAGCGACAAACACTTTTGAAGTGCAATGTAGGAAATGCGAGCGAATGACTCGCATTACTACGCAAGACGGTATTGTACAGTCGATTAAACCTATAAAAAAGATACAAGCTAAAAGCAGCAGCGGCAAAAGATTCTATTGAGAAAGGAGGGCAAACAGAATGTGGATGTATCCGTTAAAGGGAAGAAAGAAAATCTATACAGATGAAAAAGAGATAAATTCTAGCAACATACTCAAAGTTCTATCCAATGCATACAGTGTCCATAGAGAAAATCAGATGGAGATGCAGTATTTGATTGACTTTGAAGCAGGAATCCAGCCTTTACAGCGTCCAAAGATCGTTCGCCCAGAAATCAACATACAGGTAACAGACAATGCCGCAAACTATGTGACCGAATTTAAACTTGCATACTTTTGGGGAACACCAGCAATGCTTATACAACGTTCTGATAAAGATGCACATAACACGTCAGCAGATTCCGACGATGCAGGAATCTCGGCAATGAACGAGATGCTTGCAAACGGATGCAGCATTGGTTACAAGAATCAGGAGTTGGGAAGCTTTGTTGAAAAAGTTGGAGTAGGGTACAGATTAGTTGATGTCAAGACAGATTTTTCGGAAGGTAAAGAGGCTCTGGTCGATATCTGCACATTAGATCCAAGATTCACTTTTTGTGTATATTCCAATAATGCAAAGCAGAAAAAGCTTATGGGAGTTGCTTTTCGAAAGGTAAAAGGAAGCATATATTACACCTGCTTTACTGACAAAGAACGGTTTGAGATATCAAAGGGCAACATAAAGTCGGCTACTATCAATCCAATGAAAATGATTCCCATTGTTGAATATGAAAGATCTGTTGACCGGACGGGATGTTTTGAAAGACAGATATCAGACTGCACAGAACTTAATACCTTAGTCTCTGATTTTGCAAACTTAACGGCTCAACAAACGCAGGAAATTTGGTGGGGAAATGATGTTGATTTCCCTGTTGATCCTAAAACTGGCAAGACAGCGGAAGTAAAATCAGGGCAATGGGTACTTACAAGCACAACACCAGATGGAAAGACACCACAAATTAAGGCACTATCAAATGCGTTCGATACAAATGCAACGTTAACAGCTATTGACACCAGGTGGCGAAGAATATTGCAAAAATGCAAGGTCCCCACACAACAGGATTCAGAAGGGGGCGGTTCAACTGGAACTGCTATGGACATGTCTAGCGGATGGAGTGCAGCGGAAACGGAAGCTGTAAGAGAAGAACAAATGATAAGTAAAGCGCAGCGTGAAGAGTTTAGACTTATCATAAAGGCATTAACGTTTGTTCCAGTAGATATTCTGAAAGAAGATGCTCCGATCAGAAATATCCATGTTGGAGACATCGATTTCCATTTCTCAAGAAGAAAGAACTATGACATGTCAGTCAAAGCAAATGCTTTATCAACCCTTATTAAAACTGGTGTGCATGGTAGACATGCACTCAAATTTATTGATGGCTTCGAAGATACTGAGGCGACGTGGAATGACAGTAAGGAAATGATAGAAGCAGTGCAAAGGGCTGCCGCATCAAGCGGAACCACAACAATGGAAGAAAGTGAACCAACTGATAGGCAAATAGATCAGTTGGAAACAAGTCCTATAACTGGGAAAGTATAAGGTGATGATATGGCACAGATATTTGGTTTTGATGAAATCGAAAAGATACGGTCCATGCCATACAATAGATTTTTTGGTGAAATGGGAATCACAAAAAAGCAAAAACAAGAACGCATTGAATTTTCAAACAAGATTGAAGATGATATGCGTTTTTTAATTTTGCTCATCCTGATTATGAAGGAAACAGGTAGAGTTGATGCCAAGAAAGCGGCAGAACAATTTGAAGCAAAATTGCTGAAATGGATTTCACAATATATTGACCTTGACAGCGAGACAAAGGCTTATATATCAGATTTCTGCTTATCTACAGCACAGGTAACTGCGGATCATGTCAACGAAAAATATTTTGTATCAGAAGATCGAATACGTTTGGTCAGCGAAAACACAGCCCTTGATTTTTTAAATCATAAAGACTTCAAAGAGGCAACCAGAAATAAAACATACAAAACATGGAACACAATTATAGATGGAAAAGAACGCGAAACACACCACAAGGAAGATCAAGCGACTATACCAATAAGCAACTACTTTTTAGTTGGAAAAGCACTTATGCGGTATCCGCATGATATGGCAGTTGCTTTTACAAACCCAGAGGAAGTAATTAACTGTCGCTGCTGGGTGACATACTCTTAATTCATGCAAAGAACAGGCTCTTTAAACGAAGGTTTGAAGGGCTTTTTGTTTGCACAAAATTAGGGCAAACAAGTCGGAGACGGACTTTAAGGAGCAAAACAGCTCAGAGAAGAGCTTAATAATCGCACAAATCAAAGCGGAGAGAACCGCACAAACGCAGAAAGGAATGAATCTATGAAGACTCAGCCGATTTTCAGAACATTTGAACGCAATGCCACCAAGAGAAAATTAAACCTGCAGCTTTTTGCAGAGCCGACACCAGAGGTTGAAACTCATGAAGAGTCAAAGGGATCAGGTGATGATCACGAACCGGAAACTGATGCTGATGTATTAAGGGTGCAGCTTGCACAGGCAAACGCACTAATTGCGAAACTCACAAACAAAGCTGATGCACTTGCATCTGAGAATGCAGCCAAAACAAAGCAACTCAGAGAAAAGATGACAGCTCAAGAGCAGGAAGCGGAAGCAAAGAAAGAAGCAGAAGCCGAGAGAGACAAGCAGTTCAAGGCAATGCAGCGTGAGCTGACGATTATGAAATCTACCAATACATACATGGACACTTTGGAAATGTCCAAGGAAGTAGCACAGCAGTACGCCGAAGCAAGAGCTGACGGAGACGGAGATAAGGAAAACGAAATCTTGAGACAGCACATGAAAACGCTCAAATCAAAGATGATGCAGGAGTTTCTGGCAGAGCGCGGCGAAGTTAACGCAGGACATGGAGACAGTCACGAGAGCAAGGCTGTTGAACTTATGAAGTCACTACCGACGTATTCAACAGAGGTCGACGAAAGTGTTTTGAAACAATACATGTAAAGAAAGGAAGCAAGAATGGCAAGAGGAGACATGAGATATGCAACAACCGAGATACGTCCATCCGGTGCAGAGATCTTAAACAGAGAGGTGTTCGAAGGAGTGCCAATGACCATTGATTTTACAGATGTCAGCACTACTGATAGTGATACCGGAGAGAAGGTTGTAAAGGCAGGAAGTGTAATTAGTGGAACAGGAACAGTAGTTGCAGCAACACCATGGACAGGCGGAGCTGGAATCTTACTTTTTGATGTGTATGAGCATCGGCCGCAAGGAACGATCCTTAAAAAGGCATACATTAACAAGTCAAGAGCAGAACAGAATGCAGGAATCACTTATGATGCAGACTTAACTAAGATCCTGCCTATGATCGTGGTTGAGTAAAAAGGAGGAGCAATGGCAGTTTTAATAACAGATATTTATGATTCACAGGCAGTTGCCGTGAGACGTACACAAGATCCAAGTAATGCTATGGGTTTTGTCGGAAAGGCTTTTTTCCCGAACAGAAAGAAGCTGGGCTTATCATTAAAATGGATTAAGACACACAAAGGCTTAAATGCCATTTTAAAGCCAAGTAATTTTGACGCGATTCCAATGATCAGAGTCCGTGAGGGATTTAAGCAGGAGTCTACAGAGATGGTCTTTTTCCGTGAGAGCATGACTGTCCGTGAGGAAGATTTAATGCGACTTATGGAGATTGAAGATGCTAATAGTCCATTCATCGGAGATATTATATCATCAATTTACAATGATGCTGCAAGGCTTATTGATGGCGCAGAAATTGCCGCAGAAGTAATGCGAATGGCACTGCTTGCGCCAACGGACGGAAAACCGTCTATCGCAATAGGCACTGGGGAGCCAGAGAGTGACAATATGGTTTATGGCTACGATTACGATGGCGATGGAACATATAAGCAAAAGCACTATTTAAAAATTGAAGGCACTGATACTTGGGACCATCCTGACACGGCGAAGCCGTTAAAAGACGTTCAGCAGGGTACTAAATATTTAAAGTCAATCGGAGTACTTCCTCGCTATGCGATGATGAACAGTACTACCTTTGACTATCTCGTTGAGAACGAGCAGATCAAGAATGCTTTAATTACTTCTTCTGGTAAGACAGTTGATTTTACCGATGAAGCAACCGTTAAGGAGATCTTTACGCGAAAGACGGGTCTGACACCTATCATTTACGACAAGATGTACATTGACTACAAGGGAGAGACCCAAAAGTTTTACCCGGATGACAAAGTAACCATAATCGGCGCAGGAACACTAGGATCAACATATTATGGCGTAACACCAGAAGAGCGTACATTGATGTCAAATAAAAATGTGGATGTTGCCATGCTTGACAACCGCATTGCAATTGCGACCAAAACCGAGCAAGGACCACCTATTAAGACAACAACCAGCGTATCACAGATTGTGCTTCCGTCATATGAGGGCATCGACAGCACATTTGTACTTGACGTCAAGTAATGAAATTTGATCACATGATCAAGTTTGGGGGAATCTACTATGCAGCTGGCGAAGACGTCCCAATGGAAGAGAAAAACGATGCCCCAGAGATTGACGTCCCGATAGAAGAGAAAATTGAAATTCCAGAGTTGCAAGTTGATGATGAGCCAAAGCGAAGAGGCAAGAAACCAAAAGCTGTTTGATGGAGGTGAGAAAGTATGAGTTATACAGACAACCTTGCAGACGAGCTTTTTTTTGATTTGCAAGTTGAACTTTCAAATGATGAAGAAGGCGGCAGCTTTTCGGAACCACTACTCAAGCAAAAAATCAAAAGTGCAATTAGAGAGGTTCGAGACAAAAGAAGATATCCACTTGGATACACAGACGAAATGATTGCACAAGATTTAGATAGGTACTATAGCCAGATGCGCAACCTGGCTTTGTACGATTATAACTCGATTGGCTTTGAGGGTGAGAGTCAGCACAGTGAGGATTCCATTCAGCGAACACTGGTAGACAGAAATACGTTGTTCGCTGGAATCATACCGTTAGCAACGGTATAAGAAGGATGTTCGCCAGTGTGTTTGCAATGCTTGCGAATACGCTGGCAGGGTGCGTATTAAAGCGGTGGTGGGCAATACGCAAAAATATAAGCAGGAGATATAAAGATGCAAGAGTTTTTATTACAAACATACACAATCATCCTTCCGATTGCTTTAGGATACATTGTTTGGCTTCTGCAGCAACAGAAGAAAGACAAGAATGCGAATGAGAGAGGAACCATGCTGTTGCTGCGTGTGCAGCTGATCGAGTACCACACAAAATACATGCGGCTTGGGGAGATACCATCCTATGCCTATCAAAATTTTGAAGAAATGTATGACGCCTATCACGATTTAGGCGGAAACGGTATGGTTAAAAAAATGTACGAAGAGATCAAAGAGTTACACATCAAGAGTGGAGGAGGTAAATAAAATGGATATATCGAGCATGACTACCGTGATTGCAATTGTAGTTATTTGCTATTTAATTGGGCTTGCAGCCAAGACAATTCCAGCAGTCAAGGATAATTACATTCCGGTCATTGTGGGTGCTTTTGGCGGCATTCTTGGGGTCTTAGGAATGTATGTCATACCAGACTTCCCGGCACAGGATATTCTGAATGCAATTGCTGTCGGCATTGTATCAGGTTTGTCCAGCACTGGTGTCAATCAGGTATACAAGCAGCTAAAAGATGGCACGGACAAGTAGAAGAAATCGCCAACAGATGTGGTATTCATACCAAGTCGGGAAAGCACCTGGATATCTGAGAGATGAAAACGGTGACATTCAATATGAGAGCTATGTTGGAGCTGATGGGGAAGTATATTTTTATACCGATGACGAAGGTAAAAAAATCCCAAAAGAAAGCGGTGAAATGGAAGTGCTTTACAGCAATCCTATAAAGTTTTGGGGAACAATCACATCGCAACTAAAAAACGCTATCATGCGAGCATGGGGCAGCGATAGCACAAACAATTATGCTACGCTCATCTTAGCTAAACATGCAAAAGACTCTAGCGGAAACAAACTTAGCTTGCCGTTTGGAGCAAGAATCTGGCTACACTCAGAAATCAAAACGAAACCAAACGGATCACCAGATGAAAATTCAGCTGATTATCAAGTGAGTGGAATCATGAATGAAGCACTGAATGAAACGTCTTACTATCTGCAGGTATTGCAGCAAAGCGAGGAAAAAACCTAATGGCAAAGGCTTTGGAAATAAAGGTGAGCGGAGTAGATGAAGCCATAAGGATGTTGGAACGTTACCAGAAAACGTTCCAAACGCGAGTAGAGCTTTTCATGAAGAAGCTTACTGATTACGGAGTTGAAAAAGCAACAGAAGAAGTCTTGACGATGGATGCAGTATTCACTGGTGAACTTGTAAATAGCATTCACTCAACCGAGATAGAGAACAACGCAGAGCGAGTTATCTTTGCAGTAGAAGCTGATTCAGAACATGCTATCTTTGTAGAGATGGGAACAGGAATTATAGGTGCTACTACTCCGTATCCAGGCAAGCTCCCGGCTATTTATGCGCAAGGAAAAACGATTAGAAAAACGGCAGATGGTAAATATGGCTGGTATTATCTGGGCGGAGATGGAAAGTGGTACTTCACAGAAGGTATGCCATCAAGACCATTCATGTATCATGCTTCAACACAAATGAGACATGATATTGAAAGAATTGCAAGGGAGGTGTTTGGATAGTGGCTCAGAATCAATGGGTCATCGACCTTGAGAGCAAGGTATTATCCCTTGTTAAAGGCAAGACATACAACAAGCTAAAGAAAAGATATCCGCAAATAATGTACACCACCTCAAATATAAGCAATGATTCGCAGCGTAATTTTCCCTGCGTGTACGTCCATGAGTTGGGTGGAAGCGAAGCAAACTCCGATCTGGAACGCACAAGAATCAACACTATAGTGGCAGGATTCCAAATTGAAGTGTATAGCAACACATCACAGCTAGACTGCAGAACTATAATGGCAGAAATTATGGACTGCCTAAAAAAACTTATGTTTAATGTAAAAATGTCACCATATGCGGACAATCAATCACCAATATATCGTTATGTAGCACGTTTTGAAAGAACATTTGATTGGAATGATATTTTTTAAGCTCCATCGGCAAGATGGGGCTTTTTTAGTAGGAGGAATACAAAATGGCAGTAGGTTTAAAAAGTAGAATCATCTACAGAGAAAAGACAAAGGAAGATGGCGCAGCCGATTACTGGGCAGGTGAATATAAGCTCTTGATCAGAGCAAAATCAATTCCATCACCTTTCGGCACTGTCAACATGGTTGATACATCAACCTTGGAAGATTTGATAGAGACTCAGGAACAGGGAAGAAGAGCAGCTGCATCAATGGAAGTACCAGGTGCATTTGAAAAAAAATATAAGGATGAACTAGTTAAAAACGAGGGAAAACAATTAGATATCTGCATCCTTTACGGCACAGATGGAAAAGGTTCAGAAGGAATCGTAGCTTTTGTAGGAACAGAATCTTTCGCACCAGACGAGGCAACAGAAGATCACCTCACAGGAACAGCAACAATTGCCACAGTAACCGTTCCAAGGTGGATCGAGGATAGTTACACCGTATCTGTAACAGAAGATGAGAATAGTTATCCAACATCAATTACACTGGCAAAGAAAGAAATGTAACAGCTATATTCGGGAAGCGTGAGCTTCCCGTTTTTTGTTTAAAGGAGAATGAATTATGAAATTTATGAATTACGAAATTAAGTTTGGAATCGAAGCAACTACAAAGAGCGGAATTTTAAAGAAGATTAAAGAAATTCAGCAGTCCAGCGATGATGAAGCTCAACGGTCCAATGGTGATCTTATTGACGATATCGAAATGGTGCTTAATATGGTTCCGGAGTTTTTGCTTGTGGGACTGCAAAAAAGGCATAAGGATGAGTTTGGGTATGATTACAACACAAACAAAGGCAAGGAAGAGGCAACAGCAAAGGTGTGTGAATTGATTGATGAGTATACCGATCAGGAAGATTCGAGTATCAAAGAGCTGTTTGAAGAGCTGCTAAAAGAGGTAATGCAGAATGGTTTTTTCAAGAAAGAGGTTCTGCAGATGAAAGCGGAGAAAGAAGCGAAAGAGCAAAAAACAGAGTAATAGATCCAATTGATTATTACGATGAAAAGCTGCTTCCGTATTTTTTATGTGTTACGCAACAATACGGCTTTACTGCTGAAAAAATAGGCGATATGTGTCCATGTGAGTTAAAACCATATGAACTTGCTTACAAGCTGCATCAACAGCAAGTCGATATGCAAAACCACATGCTTGGCAAGTATGTGAGAATGTCTATCTTATCAACGCTGGGTAACAGCCAGTGGTTCAAAGGTAAGCATACACCACCGTTCGAATATCCAGATATGCCTTTCTTACAACAGGAAGCGAAGAAAAGCAAAAACGGCAATGCGGAGTCAAATGAGGAAATCGCAGTGTACGAGATGAAGCAAAGGATCAGGCAGCTTGAAAAGCAAGGCTTGCCAGAGAGCCCAATCTAAGGGAGGAGGGATAAAATGAGTGAGGTAAATATTGATTCAATACGGATTGAAGCTAAAACAAATATCAAAGAAGCTATATCTGATATTGAAGCGTTGAAACAATCCCTAACCGGATTGGGCGACAACAAAAGCGGAATTGACCGCTACTCAACATCTGTAAATGGATTAACGCAAAGACTAACGAAGCTGACAGGGATAACCAACAAGACAGGAATTGCAGCAGTTGAGAAATCTGTAAGAGAACTGGCAGAAGCATCTATTAAGCTTAACAACCTACAACTTAACGAAAAGAAGGGTTCAATTTTTTCCGAGGACACATGGAAAAGGGCCATGGATAACGTAGAAAGTGCGATGGAAAATGTAAAAAATACCATCGCACAGAACGTTAAGGAGATTAGACAGCTAGACGGTGTTGAAAAGGCCTTTGATAACTATATCAAAAAAGCTCGAAACATAAAGATCCCGATTGGCGTAAAGAACGATTTAAATACAGACAGGGAATTTGCAAATCTGCGAAGTGTACTTGGAAAGAATTTTTCCACAACAAATAGTGGTACAGATTTTGTAACGTTCATAGATGATATGAATAAATCAATAAATACCACATTTGATACTACAAAAAACGCAACAGATCTGTTCAAGGATGTAGTGGAGCGTTTAAGGGATATACGCAAGGAAGCTGTGATGACATCACAGGATGTTATCAAAAACGGCTTAATTCCAGTACAAGAGATTGAATCTGAGCTGTCAAAGTTTGCCGCAAAAGACATTCCCAACCTTAGCGAGAAGTATGGAATAACTGAAAACGATGTTTATGGTGGCAAAAAGCTATCGGAAAATAGTGAAGCAGGAAGCGTAAAAGAAGTCGCAAGCGCCATCGGGCAGAAGACTAGGGCATTTGAAAAAGAACAACAGACTGTAACCGATGTTGTGAACAGTGAAATGAAAGACCTTATCAATTTAAGGTCAACCATCGAATCTGTTACAAGTGCTGTAGGAGATGGAAAAGGCCTGGCAGGAGCATTCAAAGGGCTTAAAGAACTTGGCTTGGGTGAACTGGCTTCTTTGAAAAATATTGATTTCTCTGGAATTGCAAAGCTGAACAGAGAAAATTTAAAATCAATAATCGGAAAAAAGTATACTGGACTATCAGATACAGAAAAGACTATCATTCAAAATGCAGCAAATAAAGCTGTTGCACCAGAGAGTGTGCCGTGGTTAGAAGATTATGAAAAACTGATACAGCAAGCAAGGGAAGAAAGTCAAAAATTTTTAGGTGGATTTTACGTTCCCAAGAGTGTTGAAGAACTTCAAACTGAATTTGTGGGAATCTCGAAAGAGATAGTACGTTTGAAAGAAAACATACAAGAAGCATTAAGAACTCTTGATACTGATGATGTATCACAGATGGTTGATGGCTTGTCGCAGGCGATAGCTTATGCGAGTGATCTATCGACTATCGCAGCTCAAAAAGGTATAACGCTTAGACAGCCAAAAAGTGAATGGCAAGAGTATCCACTCAGCAATTTTCCAGAAGAACTTCGTGGTGATGGCTTATCAAATGCAATGAGTCAAACTGCGAGGGAAACAAGCAACGCTTCAAACCAGTTAAGACAATACAATGAAGATGCGTCAAAAGTAATCAGAACAGAACAGACATTTAAAGATGCCTTGGCTGCTGCTGCGCAAGAGCCACCAATATTTAGAGACATACCAGAGGATATCAACAGATTGAACCGAAACATGCAAAAATTGCCACTTAGCCTATCCCAGTTAAAATCAGATATAAGTGATTTGGCAGGCATCATGGGTGGATTTGTAGGAAAGGCGATATCTGTTGCAGGTGCAATTGGCAAAATAGGATCTTTTGCAACAAAAGTAAACAAGCAGATATTGTCGTTCACAAAAGACTTTGCAAAGCTATCATGGGAGTTTTTGAATTTTGGTTCAAGCAAAAACGCATTATCTGGGCTAAAGAGTCCATTTGGCCAGTCCTCAGCTAGCCTTGGGGATTTTAACAAAAAATTAAAGCACGGAATTACAACTGTGCTGCGCTACGGTTTTGGAATCCGGTCTTTGTACGTACTGTTTAACAAGCTACGATCAGGAATCAAGGACGGAATCAACAACCTTGTTATGTTTAGCGATAGGGCAAATAAGAGTTTGTCGTTGCTGACATCTGACATGTCATATGTTGGAAATAGTGTGGCTGCGGCATTTGAACCAATACTGAATATTATTGCACCAGTTATTGACCAAATTGTAGATTATGCAGTTGCAGGAATCAATGCCGTAGGTGCTTTTATAGCATCAATAACAGGGCAAACATCATATACGGTGGCTGTAAAAAACATCAAAGACTATCGCGACAGTTTAAACGGCACAGCATCTGCAGGAGATGCAGCAAGTGACGCAACTGATAAGTTAAAAGACAAGACCGATGAGTTAAAACACGAACTGATGGGGTTTGATGAAATTGAAAAATTTTCGGAAGATCTCGATAACGCAGCTAACAGCGGTTCAGGAAGTGGAAGTGGAAGTGGTTCCGGAAACGGCTCAGGAACGGAAGATCCTATACTTTTTACAAAAAAGGATATACCAGGAGCGGTATCTAACTTTGCAGATCTTGTAAAGGACGCTTGGGCGAAATCCGATTTTACTGACATCGGTAAAATAGTTGGAACGAAACTCCGTGACGCACTTGATTCCATTGACTGGGAGCCAATCAAGGAGCAGGCAAACAAAATTGCCAAAGTCACAGGAACATTTATAAATGGCTTCTTTGAGACGGAAGGTCTTGATAAGAGCGTTGGAAGAACACTTGGAGAAGCGGTCAACACAGCCGTAGGTGCAATCAATACCTTTATTGACACAACTCACTGGGCATCACTTGGCGAATTTATGTCAGGCGGACTCAGAAGCGCGATAGCTACTATTGATTGGGATGGCCTTGGAAAGACTCTGAATGCCAAATACAAGGCTTTATGGAGTTTTCTTGATGGATTTGTAGTGGATATGTCTAAAATCAATTTTAGTGGCACTACAGGGTGGCAGGAAGCAGGTAATGCACTTGCAAGTACAATCAATAGCATTTTTGCAGATAGAGACTACACAAAAACTGGGCAAACCATTGCGGCTGGAATCAATGGAATCACATCTGCGCTAACAACAGGGATAGAAGGAATTGATTTTAATTCGATATCCAGAAATTTTTCGAACGGAATCAATAGCATATTTTACGAGGTAGATTGGCAAGCAATCGGCACAATGCTATCCGACGGAATGAATACAGCAACTTCATCCTTACTTACGTTTTCAGTAACGGTTGATTGGAAAAGAATAGGCTCAGAACTGGCAAATTCCGCAAATACTTTTTTGGCTAAGACTGATTTTAGTCAAGCAGGAAAAGCACTAGGCCAGGCATTTAAAGGTGCACTATCCGCAATTAACGAGTTTGCAGCAACATTTAATTGGCGATCTCTTGGAGTTGATATAAACAACTTCATTAAGGGCATCAACTGGGGCGAAATCTTAAAAACAAGTGCAAATATAGTTGTCAACACGTTTTTTGGATTATTTGAGGCAGCATGGGGGCTTATATTTGGGGGAAATGACACAAAGTATACCGCTATAGCTGATAACCTTAACAAAGCCATTTCAAAGTTGAATGTTGAGTGGCCAAAGTTTAAACAAGATGAGCTTAGTAATTTTGATTCAGCAATGGATTCGCTGGACAAATTTTGGGAAATAAATGAGAAATTTAAAAAGAATGGAAGTTTATCAGCGCAGGATGAGTCCTTGTTCAAATTTTACTACGAACAAATTTCAAAGTACGCACCAGATATTGCTAAGGAAATTGGAAGCATACAGACGGCTTATCAAGGAACAAAAGATACACTTGAAAAACTTATTGAAACGCAGAAAAACGCAGCTATTCAAAAGGGATTTTCAAGTGCGTTAGAGGATGCTTCTAAGATTTACGGCGATGCCGTAGTTGCTCTCGAGCAATTAAAAACCAAATTTATAGATGATTCCATCTCATGGAAGGCTGATATATTAAATGGACTTTTATCAAGAGTGGATGTATACGGTGGAACAATCGAGACCTGGGAAAAAACTTTTGATAAGTTTTTACAAAAAGTGAGAGATGGTTCCATTGACTTTCAGAATCTTACAAAAGACGAGGAAGCACTTTGGCAAGTCATGCGAGAAATGAATCCTCAATTTGGAACAATGGAAGAAGACATGGAATCATTAAATGGAACTGTCGAGACATCTGGAGAGACTGTAGATAAATTGCAAGTGGCTATGGGACGCTATAGAGATAATACTTCATCTGCAACAACCAATACAGAAAGCTTAATTCAAAAGCTTAAAGGGATTAAGTTGACTGGAGTTTGGAAATCACTTGCAGATGAGCTAAGAGATACACTGGATAGCGTAACTGAATCTTTAAAATCTGATAAATTCACACTAGGAATTAGCAACACTTTGACTGATATGTTTGACAAGGAGTTTAAAGTGAATTTAAAGGCAGGATCACTTAATACCAGTGAAATTCCAGAAAACCAGAGAACGGTTGGTGGAGTATCCGCAAGTATTGTCAAAGCAAGTAATCAAATACCTGAATCAATAAGGAAATTAGATTTTGTTGGAGCTATCACTAGTAAAAAGGATGAGATTGCAGACAGGAAGATCAACAACTTGGAAGGCAGCGTATCAAAAGTATCACAAACAGGCGGATTAACGTTAGATAATCTCGGCGGTTGGATTGGCTACATCGGTTCAAAGGTGTCGAATCTCACACTTGATAACATCGGCGCTTGGATTAGCTTTATAGGTTCGCAAAAAAACAACATGACATTAAGTGATATAGGAGCATGGATCAGTTTTATTGGATCTCAAATCAGTGGAATGACGTTGAGCGGAATCGGAGCATGGATCAGCAACATTGCTGCACAGTCTGGCGGATTAACACTGAGTGGAATTGGAGCATGGATTAGTTATATTGCAAAAAGCGGCAACTTATCACTGCCTGGAATCCTCGGACTCGTAAATCAGGTTCAAAAACAATCTGGTTTTTCGCTGATATTGTCTGGAATCACCGCACTTGTATCATCTATAGTGGGAGCACAGAAAGCAGAAGGTGGAGCTTTTTATGGTGGAAGGTGGCATAGCATACCGCAATTTAGCAGTGGAGGAGTCATCAAAAAAGACTTCATGTCAAGCTTTAGCGCCATTCCACGATATGCAGGTGGTACTGTAAATGCAGGCTCAATGTTTATTGCAGGAGAGGCTGGACCAGAACTTGTGGGACATGTAGGCGGCAGGACGGAAGTACTCAACGAATCGCAGCTTGCAAGCGTGATGCAAAGTGCAGTAGCAGAAGGAATGCAAACTGCAATGTCGCAAATGGGTGGCAGCGGAAATGTAACCGTCAATGTCACACTTCAAGGCGATGCAAGGCGCATTTTTGAAGTGGTGAAGAGCGAGAATAATTCACGTGTTATGCAGACAGGCAAGGCGCAACTTTTAACGTAAAGGAGGGAAACAATGCAATGGATGGTCCAGTAAAAACTGTAATCATAAGTGGATTGGAGCTGAAAGCTAAAGATCTGACGATAACAGATAACATCATCTGGAGCCGCAATACGGGGCGAGTTGCGTCTGGCGATATGGAAGGTGACATCAAAGCAAAGAAAATTAAGTTAAATCTTACACTGGCGCCTTTGGATGATGAAGAAGCAGCAGCTTTTGCTGCTGCAATAGAACCACCATTTTTTCCGATCACTTTCCGAAATCCGAAGTCTGGGAAAACAGAAACGCGCAAATTTTATGTTGGAACGCCAACATATCCGGTGTATTCATACGCCGATATACTGCCCAGATATGTTGGCGTTGCCGCAAATTTTATTGAAAAATGAGGTGTCAAAATGAAGATGTCAAATAGAACACTGGTAAAGACAATCAATGGACTTTTATCGTTTAAAAACAATGGCGTAAGAAAGCCGATTAAGGCAATTTACGCAATTAACCGTAATATTGAAATGCTGGATAAGGCTGCAATTCCTTTTCAAGAATCAAGAAATGAATTGATTGAAAAGTACTGTGATAAAAAGAAAAATGGTGACATTGTCCCTAAAAAGGGAATGGAGCAAAACCTAGAATCAGAGTTGGGTGAATTACTGGATGGAATTGAAGTTGATGTAGACATTTACAAGATTCCAATTAGCTTGATTGAAAACATAGAAGCATCAGAGCTTGAATTTGAAGCAATTAGCATGATGCTTGAGGAAAGTGAGGCGGAAAAAGCATGACATATGATTACACGGTGAAACGAGATGGACAGTTTTATAAGCCTGGTCAAGATGTGCCAGATATGGGTACATTGGTATGTACGTCTGCGCAAGGCAATATACGCAGCTATGAGGGGCTTGCAAAAGACGCAGGCAAGCTTCCTACGTATGTTGCAACAGGCAGCTCTTTTCTGGCAAGTGATACTGGCGATTACTATAAATTTGAAGAGTCAACGGCAACTTGGAACAAGATTTAAGGAGTAAATATGAAACCAGAAGACGTCATTGGTATTTTAAATCGTAAGGTTCAGAATGCAACCGTAACAGAAGATCAAATTGATGCGGCTGTTGAAAAATATCATAAAACTCATCCGTTGGAAACCGACAAAACGCTCACTGTTCCTGGTGCTTTTGCAGATGCAAAGGCGGTTGGAGATGGATTGAGTAAAAAGGTAACAGGAAAAGGAATGACTTTGTACTATGACACAGAAAAACAGTGCGCAGCCATTAAATTTGATGAGCAAGGTTAGGTGATCATTATGGGATTATGGACGGAATATAAGAAAAAAACGGCTGTAAAATCCACAGATACTTTTCTTGTGTATGACAACGCAGAAGGCGTAATGCAAGTTGATGGATCAAATGTAAAAGAATCCTTTAGAGATGCTACAGATACCACATTGTCACAAGCAGACACGCCAGCCGATGCAAAAGCAGTTGGAGATAGATTCGCAAAGGTTGAAAAGAAGAATACAGAGCAGGACACAGCGCTAAAAACAAAGGCTGGTGGTACCGGCATAGAATTTTTCTTCGACTCAGCCAAAGGGTGCTTGGCTGCAAGGATAACAAAGTAGAGGAGGAAGGTGTATGGCTGACAAAATAATATATCTTGCAAATTTGGAAGATGTGGAAAAATTAAAGGCCACATCAAAAACTCAAGAAACTAATATAGCGGATTTAACAAAGGAACTTGCAAAGAAAGCAAATGGTCAGGGAATCACTTTGAGTATAAATGAAAGTGGCGGACTGAGAGTAATGTATGACGATGGAAAGTGAGGATAAAAAATGGCAGCAGTGGCAGTAGACGTGGCAATGGAGTCAACATCACAAGAGATTTTAAATCTTTTAAAAACGGTAAAAACACTAGTAACAGATGTTTCGAAGTTTGACTGGAAGAATTTCTGGGAACAAACAGCAACAGACGAGGTATTTTCAACAAAATTTTATTATTACGAAACCAGCACCAGTCCAAGCGGTGAAAAGATGAATGCATCAGTTGGGTTAACAGCTGTGCCTTCAACGGAAACTGTAAAGGGGCAGGATGATTTTGCAAATCATAGTGCTTTTCAGACAATTGATTGTAATTTTGTAATTGACGAGCAGGAGAATAAGACCCCAGTAGCAATTAAAGGCGGTAACGGATATTCTGACATTGGAAAAGTAGATGTTGGAGTTATGGTTCCTTTAACTTATTGGGGCATTCAGAAATTTGACACATATTATATTGTACATTTTGCAACGAAGCCGCATCCTGAATTGGAGTGCACAACAGTTACACCATGGTGCAATAAAGAACTCGGTTATGGTATTTTGACAAAATACTATGCAGGACAAATTGATGGAATTTTATATTCATCATCTGGAAATGCAATTTATAACTTTGTTTCAGCCCAGTCCGGAAATACTGAGCTGCAAAAGAAAGGAACAGGATATCATGGCTCTGGATCAGAGCGAACGGCATATCTGCTGTGTATGCTATGGATGAAGTATGCAACAAAAAATAGTCAGAAAGTCTTTCAAGGATGTACTTCATATAGTGTGCAAACTAAAGTTGCACAGACTGGAGAAAAAGCTAATTATGTTGTAATTCCAACAGCGCAGGCAAATAGCTTTTATGTTGGCGCGACAGTATCCATCGGAGATGCAACTGGTCACACAGATAATCTGGATCGTGGACAGGCATACATGCGAAATATCGCAGATAAAGTCAAAATAACAGCTATCGAAGCAATATCTGGAACAGATAACAGTAGAGTATATGTCGGTAAGCAAAATATGACAATTACAGAAGATACATATATATCATCAATGCCATTACATGCAGGGCAAACCGACAAGGTGCTTGGAGTGGATGGATATATCAAGAATGATGGTAAACATGCATTCAAACTTGGCGGTATTGAAGATATGGTTGGTGCATATTATATCTCAATGAACGAGTTGTGGAACAAGACCACAGCAACAGCAGTTGACTACTACGTTAGAGGCACTGCTGCATGGTCAAGCACTGCCGCGAACTGGACAAAAATCGCAACTGTAGATCTTGAAACAACTGATGATTTTTGGATTGGCGACATTGATATAGACTTGTCTACAGGTGTTATATGGTTCAAGAGCAAGAGTTCAGGAGATTCAGTCGGTGTTGGCGACAGACAATATAATGGCGGTAATAC
>OJMI01002155.1_pt1 | contig 18444 bp, 16 predicted proteins | sample 1597131 | NCBI WGS metagenome assembly OJMI01 (sample SAMEA2452116, study PRJEB22498) | human gut metagenome | reverse complement strand
ATAACAACTGCGCTTGGATGAAGGCCTGCCATACGGCACTTGATGTCAAGGAATTTCTCAGCACCAAGGTCTGCACCGAATCCAGCCTCTGTGATAGCATAATCTGCAAGTTTCATAGCCATCTTTGTAGCTGTTACGGAGTTACATCCATGAGCGATGTTTGCGAATGGTCCGCCGTGTACGATTGCAGGAACATGCTCCAGTGTCTGTACAAGGTTTGGTTTCAGGGCATCTTTCAGAAGTGCTGTCATAGCACCCTCTGCATGAAGATCACCAGCTGTTACCGGTTTCTGCTCGGAAACTTTACCATAGGTATATCCGATGATGATTCTGGAAAGTCTCTCTTTCAGGTCTTTGATGTCACTTGCGAGGCAAAGAACTGCCATGATCTCAGATGCAACTGTGATGTCGTATCCGTCTTCACGAGGCATACCGTTTGTTCTTCCGCCAAGTCCGTCTACTACATTACGAAGCTGACGGTCATTCATGTCCACGCAACGTCTCCATGTGATCTTTCTCGGGTCAATGTTCAGGTCATTACCCTGGAAGATATGGTTGTCGATCATTGCTGCAAGAAGGTTGTTTGCCGCACCGATCGCATGGAAATCACCGGTAAAATGAAGGTTTATATCCTCCATCGGAACTACCTGTGCATAGCCGCCGCCTGCCGCACCACCTTTGACACCGAATACCGGTCCAAGGGATGGCTCACGAAGAGCTACCATAACATTTTTTCCAAGTCTCTGCATTCCATCTGCAAGACCTACCGTTGTAGTTGTTTTTCCTTCACCGGCCGGTGTCGGGTTGATAGCTGTCACAAGAATCAGTTTGCCGTCTTTTTTGTCTGTTTCTTTCAGGAGATTATAGTCGATCTTTGCTTTGTATTTACCATACTGCTCCAGATATTTGTCATCAATACCTGCTTTCTCTGCAATCTTGGTAATTGGCTCCATTGTGCACTCCTGTGCAATCTCGATGTCACTTTTAAATCCCATAATGTTCTCCTTTCTCCGCAGCAACCGTCCGGATCTTTTTATCCCATAAAAAAGAGCAGTATCTGAATTTCTTCAAATACTGCCCAGACGGTCGACTCATCGAATCTCCGGCTCCCTCGTGGTTATCCCACAACTCCGTCAGTCACCGAAGACTTTATTAATTTGATGATTGAATACTAACATATTTATTAGTACTTGTCAAGAAATTATCAAATTATTTTTTTCACTTTTAAAGTGAGCTATGTCTAATTTTCTGAATCATTTCCGTTCTATGTACTAGTTTTCTCTCCAACATTCGTACATATCTTTTTTCATCAAATCCTCTGTTGTTTAATCGTATCTTGTACTGGTCATCCGTTAATGCGACTGTCCAGACGCCATAAACATATTACCACACTTATGAAATCAAATCTGCAAATCCTGTAGATACCAGGAATAATATCAGCATTACAACCGGCACTACATAACGGATCATAAAGCGATATAACCCTGCCCGTTTGAAGTGTTCCCCATTTCGTTCCACTTCTCCTATGATCCAGTCAGGGCCGATCACCCAGCCGATCAGAATACTTGTCAAAAGTGAGATAAACGGCATCAGAAAACTGTTGCTGATATAATCCATCATCCAGAAGCTGTCCAACAGAACCATTTGGCAGTTTAAGTTCAAAATACAGTTTGTTATAACCAAGGCAGATCAGTACTGCTGTAACAAGAGAATAGATTCCGACAGCACCACACATTTTCTTACGTGGCTTATGATAAAGTTCCATGCAGTTTGCAACCAGTGTCTCCATGACAGACACGCAGGAAGTCAGTGCCGCAAATCCCATCATCAGGAAAAATGCAATTGCCACCGGACGGCCAAATACTCCCATGGCGTCAAAAACCTTTGGAAGTGAGATAAATATCAGGCTTGGACCGGAAGCCATTCCATCATTTCCGAGAAATACAAAAACAGCCGGTATGATCATCATTCCTGCAAGAAACGCAACGCCGGTATCAAAGATCTCAATCTGATTTGTTGCTTTATTTAAATTAACTTCATTTTTCACATAAGAACCATAAGTGATCATGATTCCCATAGATACACTTAAGGAAAAGAATAACTGGCTCATCGCATCCAAAAGGATCTCCAAGAAACGTTTTACCGTCAGTCCATGAAAATCCGGTTTGAGGTAAACAGCCAGCCCCTGCATACCGGTGCGGACAGTTCCATCCGTATCAGTATGGGACAGTGTCAGTGAAAAAATGGCAATGATCACGATCAGAAGAATCAGCCCCGGCATAATGATCCTGGAAAACTTTTCGATTCCCTTTTCCACACCACGAAATACGATCCAGGCAGTCAGTGCCAGAAAGATCAGCATAAATACAATGGGTGCAATATCTGATGTAATAAATGATGTAAAGTATCCATCTGAAGCCGCATCTTTCCCATCAGAAATAATATAAGTAAAAAAATATTTTGCGATCCATCCACCGATAACAGAATAATAGGTCATGATCAATGCCGGAACCAGAAACGTTAAATGTCCTAAAAATTTCCACTTTGGATCAAGAGATTCAAAAGCCCTCAATGCATTTTTCTTTGTCTTTCTCCCAAGTGCTACATCCGTTGTCAGCAGTACAAATCCAAAAGTCAGTACCAGTACCAGATAAACCAGCAGGAAAAGTCCTCCGCCATCTTTGGCACAGAGATATGGAAATCTCCAGATATTTCCAACTCCTACTGCACTTCCGGCTGCCGCCAGGACAAAGCCTATTGAGCCGGAAAAGCTGCTTCCTTTTTCTTTCATTTCAATTTCCCCTCTTCAAGTATATATTTGATATAGGCTGAAACCTTCAGCCCAACAGCTATATCTTACCTTAAATAAAGATAAGTGCAAATGGCAGAAGTTTCTTTTTACGAAATTTTATTCTCAAAAAGTTTCTTACTGCTTTACAAAGCACCTGTTTTTCCGATATAATCGTATTCAATGAAAATTAATAAGAAAAACAGATAGTATGAGGAAACAAAATGAGTGAATTTACCTGTTATGTAGGTGAACAAATAAGAAAATACCGAAAAGCCGGAAAGATGACTCTGCAGGATCTGGCAGATGCCATCCATAAAAGCCGAGCTACCATATGCAAATATGAAAACGGAGATATCTCCGTTGATATCGAAACTTTATATGAGATCAGCCAGATTCTCCAGGTATCTATGTCCCAGCTTACCACTGGTCTTCCTGAAACAGCCATTGAACCGTCCAATGCACCGGGAAAAGGACAAAAAAGCCCGTTTTTTCAGGCACAGAGGCTCTATTTTTACTTTTACGATGGACGATATCAGCGTACAAAGGATGGCGTCATCGATATTTATGAAAAAAAAGGCGAATCTGGAAAATACGAAGCAACCTTAACGATCTGTTCTGTTTCTGCCAACGGAAGAAGCAGTGAGATTTTTTACACCGGAAAAGTTCTTTACAGTGATATGCTGATCCGTTTTTCCTTTGTAAATCAGTATAACCCACTGGAAGAAGATCTCCTGTACATTTTTAATCCTCTGGAGCTTCGAGATTTTACAACAGGACTTTTGTGTGGGATTTCCAGTGCGGATCTGATGCCCTGCGCATTCAAATGTGTGATCACTTTAAAACCACAGGAGCTTACCGAAGCGTTCCGCCACCAGCTGCTTTTTACAAAAAAAGATCTGAAGCGCTGGGAACAGCTGAATATGTTACTGATAGATAATATGGAAAAGTAGTTTTCTGCAAAAAACGGTACACCTTATATTTTATAAGCTGTACCGTTTTCGTATTTTTCTGTATCAGGGTTTGCCTGCAAACCCACACCGGATTGCCTGTGTCGGACATATCTTTTTACATCTTCCACATCGGATGCACTCTGTACTGTTGGGATCCTCCGTCGGATCGACCTCCATCTGGCAGATATTTCTGCATTTTCCACAGTGAACACATTTTTTTTTATCTACTCTGTAACGAAAAACGGAAACTTTATTAAATACCGAATAAAAAGCTCCCAACGGGCAGATATACTTACAGAATGGCCGGTATATCATAATTGATAAGATAATGGTGATCACCAGGATCGTATTTTTCCACATGTACAGCCAGCCTACTGCACTTCGCATGGATTTGTTCAGCAGCACCAGCGGGATACCTCCCTCCAGCGTTCCTGCCGGGCAGATCAGCTTGCAGAAATATGGTGCTCCCTGGCCCATGATATCTACTACAAACATGGGAAGTATGATCACAAATACAAGAAAGATCACATATTTCAGTTTTCTCAAAAGCTTGTCTCCCCGAAATGTCCGGATCTTCTTTGGAAAAGGAATCTTGTTCAACAGATCCTGGATCAGTCCAAATGGGCAGAGAAATCCGCACACCAGTCTTCCAAGCAACGCTCCCACAAAGATCAGAAATCCAGCTACATAATATGCCATCTTGAAGTTCCAGCTTCCGATCACAGCCTGAAGGGAACCAATGGGGCAGGCCCCTCTTGCCCCGGGGCAGGAATAACAGTTCAGCCCCGGAACACAGACATTTTTCAGTTTTCCGGTATAGATCTTTCCAGTCACAAAGCCTGATATGTGACTGTTTGTAAGGGCCGCCCACAATGCCTGGATTCCATGCCGCGGCCATTCATTTATTTTCATCTTCTTATTATCCAATGCCAATACACTCCATACAGATGTTGATCGCTTTTGTAAAAACTACAGACACCTCACCTCTGCAGATTCCCAATATCATCAGTAAAATTCCAAAAACTGCCAGAGCAGGTCCGATCCACCTGGATTCTGTTATTTTCCGAATCATTTTTTCACTCTCCGTAATGATCATCTTCTACTTTGAAACGTTTTTAAGCTCTTTTTCCACGATTTCCTTCCATTCGTCCAGTGTATGGCTTCCTGTATAGGTATCACCTACAATGTTTCCATCTTTGTCAACAAAAAATGTTTCAGGAAATGCGGAAATCCCCTGCAGACGGCCATTCATCATAGTAGTATCCGGTATCAGGAACGGATACTCTGCTTTTGTTTTTTCCTGAAGAATGCCTGCTTTTTTTACTGCCTCCTCGTCCTGATTTCCCTTTTCATCTGTAGTATCAAGCACCACGCCTGCTACTCCGACGCCTTTCTCTTTCATTTCTTTATAAAGCTCCTGAAGTTCCGGAATCTCTTTTACACATGGTGAGCACCAGGTTGTAAAAATATTTACCAGCGTCAGGTCATAGTCACTGAATACTTTTTCTGTATATGTTTTTCCATCTATTCCTGTTGTTTCAAATTTTCCTACAGATTTTACATCCTCCGGGTTGACGCTGGTATCCTGTGGCTGTTCAAACACGGAAATATTCTGATACGGTGTCATTTCCGTAATGTCGGTTTTGATCTTTTCCAGCTCCTTTGTCAGCTTTTCATCTGCATCTTTGTTGGTGCTCAGATAATATTTGTATTTCCCGTCACTGCTGCTTCCAAGCTCTTTATGCTCTGTACAGCCTGTGATCTCATCCAGTTTTTTCTGTGAAGCTTCGTCATAAACGCCAATTGTACCAATTCTGTCCAGACCTGCCACCCAGTCGTCATATCCGGTTCCCATCTTCTGTATTTCGGCGTTTTTCTGTTCCTCTGTCATTTTGCTCCAGCTTACATAGGCATATGTCACTGCATTGGTCTGATTCTCAAAATCTTCCGTAGTAAGCATTGCAATGCTCTGATCCTTGATCTGATTTAACAGCTCCTTCGAAAGTGAAAGCTTCAATCCCAGAAACGGATATTCATAAGAATCCTGTGCCTTGCAGGTTACGTCGGAAGGCTTAAATGTACCTGCTACCAGATCTGATGAAACTGCCTCTCCATCCACCGCCATTGCCTCTCCGATATCTGCTGTTTCCGTGCTCTCTGCCGCTGTTACCGGCACACTTCCTAATGCAGATATTCCTAATACCGCTGCTGCCATAAGTGCTGTTATTTTCTGTGTTCTTAATTTCATTGTTTATATTCTCCCTTCTGATATCACCGGCCCATATCCGGAACCGACGTATATTTTATATGTAAATCTTGCTCTCTGTAGCCTTACTATATCATCCCCTGTATAAAATCTCTGTTAAGAAGTGAAAAAATTTACAGGAATTTTATGCTATACATGATATGATAGATAACAAAGCAAAATCAACTGTTTTTTAGGAGAATTTATTATGCATATATTGATAATCGAAGATGAAAAGCAGCTCTGCCAGTCTATTGCGGAGGGACTTCGCATGGATGGCTATGAAGCGGACACATGTTTTGACGGGGATGAAGGACTGGAATTATGTCTGGTGGAAAATTATGATCTCATCCTTCTTGATCTGAACCTTCCAGGCGTTGATGGTCTGGAAATCCTGCGCCAGTTTCGGGAATCCGATACTTCCACTCCCGTTTTGATTCTCTCTGCCAGAGGACAGATCCAGGACAAGGTTGAAGGGCTTGATCTTGGTGCCAATGACTATCTCACAAAGCCTTTTCATTTTGAAGAGCTGGAGGCACGGATCCGAAGTCTGACACGAAGGAAATTTATCCAGCAGGATGTATGTCTGCAATGCGGACGTATCAGCTTTGATACCCGTACAAGAAAGGCCAGTATCGATGGTCTTCCTCTTTCTCTGACCAGAAAGGAAAGTTCTCTTCTGGAATATTTCCTTCTTCATCAGAACCGTATCATAAGCCCGGAAGAAATGATCGAGCATATCTGGGACGGAAGCGTCAACAGTTTCAGCAATTCCATTCGTGTCCACATTTCTTCTCTTCGAAAAAAGCTGCGCACTGCTCTCGGCTTTGATCCAATACAGAATAAGATCGGCCAGGGTTACATTTTAACGGAGGATATACAATGAAAAAAATAACCGGAAAGCTATCTCTTCAATGGCGTCTGACACTGATCACCGCGCTGCTTATGACAGTCACCTGCATTCTGATGTATTTTTTTATCAGTCAGTCTGCAGTTGCCGGAATGGAGAATCTGGGAGATTACATGATACGGATCGATAACACAGACTCTGCTCCCATCACCTTTAATATGGATCCCTCCGTCTTATTTCCGGAGCTTTCCGATCAGCTGCAGCTAACAAAAAAACTGTTTCTCACCAAAGGACTCATGGTAACAGGGATCATCATCCTTCTCAGCAGCATCTGCACTTATTTTATCAGCCGTCAGGCATTACTTCCGCTTCGCAGACTCAGCCAGGAGGTAAACCAAATAGAGGTCCAGAACCTTTCAGAGGCTCTTGAAGTTCCTGCTACCAATGACGAAATTTCCCGCCTGACAATTTCATTTAACAAAATGCTCGCACGCCTGGATGAGGCCTTTACTGCTCAGAAGCAGTTTTCTGCCAATGCAGCCCATGAGCTTAGGACTCCTCTTGCCGTTATCCAGACAAATCTGGAGGTCTTTGCCCGCAGGGAAACACCTGCTTTAAAGGATTATCAGGAGATTTTTTCCATGCTCCAGGAACAGACCGGGCGACTTTCCCATCTGGCTGAAATCCTCCTGGATATGACCGGTGTACAGACTGTTGAACGTTCCGAAAGGATCTCTCTGGCAGCACTGACGGATGAGGTTTTCTGCGACCTGGCTTCCGTAGCGGAACAGAAAGAAGTTGAACTGATCCAGCAGGAAGGGGACTGCATCATTACCGGAAGCTATCTGCTGCTGTATCGCGCTGTGTACAATCTTGTGGAAAATGCGATCAAATACAATCACTCCGGTGGAAAAGTAACCGTAAATATCCATCCTTCCGAAGAAATAACAGATACATCCACGTCTGTCAATTACGTCTTTCTTGAAGTCTCTGATACCGGAATCGGCATTCCTCCTGAATATCAGGAAAAAATCTTCACCCCGTTCTTCCGTGTGGACAAATCAAGAAGCCGTGCTATGGGCGGTGCCGGCCTGGGGCTTGCACTTGTCAGTGAAATTGTCAGACAGCATAACGGACAGGTAAAGGTACTGGAAAGCAGCAAAAAAGGCAGCATGATCGCAATTATGCTGCCAGTCTGAACATGTTTGTATTACATTTACTTTATATGCTCATGAACGCAATCGCTTTGCGATCTGCGTTCAAATCCGAGTATATTTTCTCAACAATACTGTCTGTATCCATTTCGCAGGTAATAGCCTGTTCCCTGAGAGCTGAAGAAAAATCTTTTTCTCTCCACCATCTGCGCATATCTTTTTCACCAAATTCTCTGTTTCTTGTATTATGTCGTCTCACGGTTTCTTCAAACGACAGATCAAAATAATCTCCCATCCGCCTGTTCTGCATTTCATATTCCAGGATGATCTTTCCCACACTCTGGGCAATATCCACAAGAGAAGCTCCCTTCCACCGGATGTAAAACAGCGGGAGCTGAAGCGCATTGGCTTTGTCGATCATCTCCTTCGGGACGGGTTCTTTGTCATCGGTGATTGAAATCCCAAAGCCGGAAATTCCAAGCCCATACAGTTCTTCCATGGCTTTCCCGGCTTCTTCCAGGTCAAACCGGACATAGTCTACCACACACAGGGCAAAATTCCCCTAGTTCATATGCTCCTCAAAAGGCCGGGTCTACACCATATAGGTCCATGTGACAGGTCTTGTGAGCCCCTCTTCTCCGGCGATCAGCTCCACTCCGTCCAGCTGCAGCTCCAGTATATCCTGACAGGTGATCATATGCATCAACTCCTTATTATTGCAGTATTTCACACGCTCTCATCCATAAACAGGCAAATACGATATCTGATTTTCTCATCCTTCAGTTATCCTAGCAGAAATATCTGATTCCGGCAACTCAAAAAAAGCCTGGAAGAAATCAGCCACAGGCATTTTATTTCTTCCAGGTTTTTCTGTTTTCTGATTCTCAGTCAGCTGTCTTTGATCCGGCAGCTGATACAGCTCTGCATCCAGTTACATTCAGACTCATTCTGCCTGTGGTTTGCTTACCTGTGCTGTATCATTCTTTACTCCGGCAGATTTTTCGACATGCTCTTTCACAAGATTCCGTCCAAGCAGAGTCAGGCATACAAATGCGATCACTGCAAAAACAGCTCCGATCCCAAATACCACGTTCATCTCATAACCTTTGCGGCTCACCAGACCGGAGATCGCCGGTGCGCCAAAGGTTGCAAATACAATGCCGAACATGACAAATCCGTAATTCTCCCCGGTGTGCTTCATTCCGAAAATAGAGCTTGTCAGGGACGGAAAGCTTCCCATGATGCCGCCGTAGCAGCCGTACATCAGCACAACAGCAACCGTTACTGCCAGGGATCTTGATACAGCGAGAACTCCCATAGCGATCACTGCCACGATCAGCACTCCTTTGATGCAGACGATCCTTCCCACTTTATCTGCAAGTGTCGGAAGCACCAGTCTTGCTCCCGCATTGACAATGGATCCAAGCATAACGGCGCTGACTGCCACTGCAGACGGAATCCCAAGGTCGATCTGATAGGTCTGGGATACCGGTGAAACCATAAAATAAGAAATCAGTCCAAAGAACATGGTCGCAAGAAGAAGATAAAAATTTCTTGTACGCATCATCTCTCCGGATGTATACTGCTTCATCTCCGATGTTCCGGACTTTGCCGCAGAGCCACCTGCGTTCACCAGACTCTTATCAGGTGCCTGAAAAAAGATGCCGCACAGGATCCAGGAAACTGCGATGGCTGCCCCAATGATCAGAAAGGTTTTCTGCACGCCCTCTGCCTCCAGCAGCTTTCGACTCAGCGGCGCCAGGAAAAATCCGCAAAGTCCGTTGGCAGTTACCACAACACCGGAAGCAAATCCGGTACGGTCCGGGAACCATCTCTGCACAGTTGCCAAGATCACCGTGTAGATCATTCCCTGTCCAAATCCCTGCATCACGCCATAAGACAGATACATAGGAAGCGGTGTAGGAACGATCAGAAATGCGGATGCCAGGATTCCTGCCGCAAAGATCCCGCCTCCGATCCATACAATCGTCTTTTCCTTAAAGCGGTTCTGCATCCTTCCGCCTACGATATTTCCGAATACAAAGGTGCTCAGTGCCAGATAAAAGCACATGGATGCCTGTCCCTGGCTCCAGCCTGCCTGCTCCATCACATAGGGCTGGTAAATAGACCATACATGGGGATATCCGGTAAAAAAGATCGCGAAAGCTCCGAATATCATAGTCAGCAGACGCTGTTTTTTCTGTATTCCTGTCATAATTTCCTCCTCTGAAAAAGATTTCAGGCCTGCTCTATATTCTCTGCTCACAGAATGCAGCCTGTTTCTGTACACACGATCTGCACGTTTTCCTGCACATTAGCTCCGCTTATATTTGATATTTTCTTATTTGCGTGCTATTCTTCTTTGTTTGCGTGTTAAATGCGTGTTAATTATGTTGTGTGTATGTTATCACACGCAGTCTGATTATGCAATATAAATTTACAGCTTTTTCTGTTTTCTCGTTTTTGTCCAAATTTTCCTGTTATTTCTTTGTATATTATTCACAATGGCTGTATTTCGAGCACGCATATGCACGCACATGTTTTTTATTTTAGATACCGTCTTTATACGTTTTTTCATTTTATATTTCTTTATTTACGCAAAAAAGCACGCCATGTAACAGGCGTGCTTTCGTGATTTTATATGATTTCTGTTGCTTATTTGATTATCTTCAGCTCATATTCCCTGGTTCCCAGACCGATCTTTTCTGCCTGATCCAGGGTTGCCTTCCACTCAATATTCGGATTGGAATCCTTAAAGTGGTCATGGTGACAGTGCCATCCCGGCTCTGCCAGATGCTCTCCAAGCTGGCTGTTAGCGATCGGTGTTGCCTTCAGGCAGGCATCTGCACAGGCCTGATCCAGTGCAACCGGGTCAAAGCTTGCGAACATTCCGATATCCGGAAGGATCGGCGCATCATTTTCACCATGGCAGTCACAGTTAGGGCTGATATCCTGTACCAGCGCAATATGGAAATGGGGACGTCCGTGACAGACAGCCTGTGCATACTCTGCCATCTTGCGGTCAAGAAGCTCGTTTGCACTGCTATTCGGATTGTATACGGCATCATAGCTGCAGGCCCCGATACAGCGACCACAGCCTTTGCATTTATCGTAATCGATAACTGCTTTCTTGTTTACATATGTAATCGCATCACTTCCGCACTCTTTCGCACAACGGCGGCAACCACGACAGACATCTTCATGGATGGCCGGCTTTCCGCTGGCATGCTGCTGCATCTTTCCGGCACGGCTTCCGCATCCCATACCGATATTCTTCAGAGCACCGCCAAAGCCGGTTGTCTCATGTCCCTTGAAGTGGCTGAGACTGATAAAAATATCTGCGTCCATGATAGCATGGCCGATCAGGGCAGTTTTACAGTATTCTCCGTTCACTACCGGAACTTCTACTTCATCGGTTCCTCGAACTCCGTCACCGATGATGATCTGGCATCCGGTTGTGATCGTGTTAAATCCGTTAAGATTTGCACAGTCCAGATGCTCCAGTGCGTTCTTTCTGCTTCCCGGATAAAGGGTATTACAATCTGTCAAGAACGGCATTCCGCCCTGCTCCTTACAGAGATCTGCTACTACCTTTGCATAGTTCGGACGAAGGAATGCCATATTTCCAAGCTCTCCGAAATGCATCTTGATGGCTACGAATTTTCCATCCATATCGATATCTTTGATTCCTGCGGCAACGCAGAGTTTTTTCAGTTTGTCCAGCTGACTGGTTCCCACCGGGCAACGAAAATCAGTGAAATAAACTGTTGATTTTTCCATTCTGGTTTTCCTCCTGTTTGATCATTTCAAAATAAATTTACCCTTTTCCTGACAATATGTCCAGTTTTTATACTAAAAATGTATAAAAAATGCGCTACTCTACTCTCGAAAAAGGATCTGCGAAAAATACCGGAACTTTCCATCATTGGTCCAGCACTGCATTCCCACAGCATCTGCCATCTTCTGCGCATCCACACAATAGGCAGACATACAGGAATTATGCTTGTACGGTCCGGCGCTCATGATCAGAATATCTGTTTTTCCGCACTCTTTCATCTTCTCTGAGAGCTGCTCTGTCAGTTTATTATGTGCAAGTTTGGCTTTTCTGTAATCCATGAGTCTGTCCTGCGTCGTCTGGAGCACCAGAGTGTTCTCATAATCCAGGGCACGTTCCTTCATTTCTTCCACAGTCCCGCTTTCCGGTGGACATGCGGGATTTTTATCATAATTACCACAGGCATTTTCTTCACAGAAAACACGGTATTCCGGCACAAACACCAGCTTATCGGTTTTCATGACCGCCGCATCGGAAAAGCCAAGCTTCTTTGCTTCTTCAATAAAATCCATTTTTCTCTCCTACGCTTTTTTCTTTTATAGTGCCACATTTTATTTGTTTTTACAAGCTCTGCCTTTCACTCTGCCGCCAGGCGAATGAATTCCTCCATCTCTCTCGTCTTAAACTTATTCTTATGGTAAAAGATCTGCCGGTACATGGATATCTCCACATCTTCCACATGTAAAAGGGCAATTCTTCCTTTCCGGATATCCCGCTCCACAGCCAGATAGGGAAGAAAGGAAAGTCCGTGGTTCTTTTCCAGCATGCGGATGATAAAAGCGGTATCGCTGATCTCCAGTACCGGTGACAGGGCCTGCTTCTTAAGCGCCAGCTGCTGATCCAGGGCCTGGCGATAATTGGCATTCTTTTCCGTGAGAAAAAAAGGCTCTTCCAGGATATTCTCCATCTTCAGCGTCTTTCCCGCAAACTCCGAATCTGCAGAGGCCACAAATACTACCGGCTCCGCCTTCTCCATGACCTTCACCCAGTTCTGGTCCCACCTTGGAGTATCCAGTATATAAATAAGATCCAGCCCGTTATGCTCCATCATCCGTATCAGCTGCTCCGGTGTATCAATAGTCACCTGCATATTTACTTTCGGGTGAAACTCACGAAATTTGCTGAGAACAGCCGGAAGCTTTGCTGTGCAGAGAGATTCAATAGTCCCGATATGTAATGGATTTTTCAGTTCCGCATCATCATTCATTGACTTTTTTGCTTTATTTACGTCATATAAGATCCGGCTTGCATGCCCCATAAACTCTTTTCCGGACGAAGTAAGCACCACACGCTTTCCGGTTCTGTCAAAAAGTCTTGTTTCCAGCTCATTTTCCAGAAGACGGATCTGGACAGTGATCGCTGACTGGGTGTATCCCAGAACCTCTGCTGCCCTGGAAAAGCTCTGAAGCTGTGCTACATGTACAAACGTCTCCAACTGACGGATTTCCATGATTTTCTCCCTTTTACTATGAAATTTTTTCATCGTGATGATGAAATCTGTGAATTTGCCTTATTTTTATGTCAATGTTACAATACAATCACGAGGACGTCAATCGTATTTTTGTGCAAAATGAATAAATTCATACTTCGGAGGAAAAAATCCAAATGGAAAAGAAAAAAATCAAGATCGGACTTGTGCCGAAGCTGATCATTGCCATCATCGTAGGTATCCTGTTCGGCCAGTTCCTTCCGGAAGGCTTCTGTCGCTTTGTTGTAACCCTTTCCGGATTTTTCAGTACCTTTCTGAAATTTGTCATCCCGCTGATGATCCTTGCCTATGTGACCATGGGTATTGCGGATCTTTCACAGGGTGCAGGGAAGCTTCTCCTGATCACAGTGGCTCTGGCTTATGGCTCCACTCTGATCGCAGGTTCCGCATCCTATCTGGTATCATCCAGCCTGTTCCCGCACTTTATGAGTGAAGGTGCACTGGATCAGATCGCAGCTACCGCAGACGCATCCCTGACACCATTTTTCTCCATCACACTGGAGCCGGTCATGGATACTCTTTCTGCTGTTGCTCTTGCCTTTGTCATGGGACTGTGCCTCTCTTCCATGCGTGGAAAAGAAATGGGAAACAGCCTTTATAACGGAATGAGTGACTTTTCCAAGATCATTGATAAGGTTCTTCATACCATTATCATCCCGCTGCTTCCGCTTTACATCTGCGGAACCTTCACAGATATGACTATTTCCGGAAAAACATTTGCCATCTTAAGCATTCTCTGGAAAGTATTCCTCGTTGTGATCATCATGCATCTGATCTGTATTACAATCCAGTTCGTGATCGCAGGTACCGTAAGCAAGAAGAATCCTTTCACCCTGATCAAAAATCAGATTCCGGGATATACCACCGCCCTTGGAACCCAGTCTTCCGCAGCTACCATTCCGGTTAACCTGGAATGTGCAAAAAATGACGGTGTATGTGAGCAGATCCGCAACTTTGTAGTTCCTCTCTGCGCAAACATCCACATGGCAGGTTCCATGATCACCATCACAGCCTGTGCAACAGCTGTCTGTCTTATGAACCAGCTGCCTATCAGCCTCGGAACTGTAGTTCCATTTATCATGACTCTCGGTGTTGCCATGGTTGCTTCCCCTGGTGCTCCAGGTGGTTCCATCATGACTGCCCTTCCGTTTCTTTACATGGTATTCGGAGCCGAAGCCGGTGATCCGGACGGCGCTATCTGCGCTATTATGGTTGCCCTTTACATTACACAGGATTCCTTCGGAACTGCCTGCAACGTATCCGGTGACAATGCTATCGGCGTGATCGTTGATACGATCTATAAGAAATTTATTGTAAAAACACCACAGGAGAATTAAGAAAAATGTCTTTTATCAGTGTATTTGACGTTATGGGTCCCAACATGATCGGTCCTTCCAGTTCTCATACCGCAGGGGCTGCACGCATTGCTTTCCTTGCCCAGAAGATGATCACGCCGCCCCTGAAAAAAGTGGAATTCATCCTTTATGGTTCCTTCGCCAGAACATACAAGGGACACGGTACAGACCGTGCCCTCCTTGGCGGGATCATGGGCTTTTCCACAGATGACATGCGTATACGGAATTCTTTTGATATTGCCAGGGAACAGGGGATCGACTTTTCCTTTACTCCAAATGAAGCGGAAACCGATGTCCATCCCAACACTGTAGATATCCATATGGTCAATGAACAGGGACAGGAAATGACAGTCCGGGGGGAATCGCTGGGCGGCGGCAAGGTCCGCATTGTGGAGATCAACCACGTGAAAGTGGATTTCACCGGCGAATACAGTGCCATCATCGTGATCCATCAGGATACTCCTGGTGTTGTGGCCTACATCACCAGATGCTTAAGTGAACGTAACATTAACATTGCCTTCATGCGCCTCTTCCGTGAATCCAAAGGAACCACAGCCTATACGATCGTGGAATCCGACGGTCATCTCCCGGAAGATATCGTAGAAAGCATTCACCGGAACACCAACATCCATGATGTCATGGTTGTTCAGATGTAGGGAAAAGGAGGATGTGTTTTATGGATTTCAAAAATGCCAAGGAACTTCTTGCTCTCTGCCAGAAAAAAAAGCTTCCGATTTCCGAAGTAATGCGCCAGCGTGAGATCCTTCTCGGTGAAACCACTGCTGAAATCGTGGACCAGCGCATGGACCGTGTTCTGGAGATCATGAAGGATGCTGCTTTTTCCCCCATCAAAGATCCGGTGATATCTATGGGCGGACTGATCGGCGGTGAAGCCCGAAAGCTCTGCGAATTTCATGACCTTGGAAAAAGCCTGTGCGGAAATGTTCTCGGAAAGGGGATCACCTACGCTATGGCAACCCTTGAGACCAACGCTTCCATGGGACTTATCGTTGCCTCTCCTACTGCCGGCAGTGCCGGGATCGTTCCCGGAATGATGCTTGCTCTTCAGGAGGTCTATGGCTTTTCCGATAAAAAAATCCGCCAGGCACTATTTAATGCAGGCGCGATCGGCTATCTTGCCATGCGTAATGCAACAGTTGCCGGTGCTGTTGGCGGATGTCAGGCTGAGGTCGGAATCGCTTCTGCAATGGCTGCTTCCGCTGCTGTGGAGCTTCTTGGCGGCACTCCGCTGCAGTGTACCTATGCGGCTTCCACCGTTCTTATGAATATGCTCGGTCTTGTATGTGACCCGGTAGGCGGCCTGGTGGAATATCCCTGCCAGAACCGTAATGCAGCCGGTGTTTCCAATGCTCTAATCGCAGCGGAAATGTCACTGGCCGGTATCCCCCAGTTCATCCCGCTGGATGAGATGATCGATGCCATGTATACCGTAGGCAAAAAGCTTCCTGCAGAGCTTCGTGAAACTGCTCTCGGCGGTTGTGCAGCCACACCGTCCGCCTGTGAAAAGTGTCATCTTTGCAGTTGAAATGCAACTATGGCAGAGAAAAAGCAGTTGGATATCTTATGCCCCATTTGTTGCACAGCTCTATATTGAATAATAACTTCATAGTTTGCTCAGTCAGATAATAAAACGGAGAATTCCTTAAATTTTTCTTTCGGGAATTCTCCGTTTTATTTTTTATAAATCCTAATTTATAATTTCATGTGTAAATATCTTTTATTTCTCCAACACCGGGATATTCTCCTTTTCTGATACAGTAATTTTACAGGTTTGTCATAAAACAGGCATTCTGATCTCGCATTCGCTGATTGCTCAGATTTTTTCGATTTTATTTCGTAATCCCAGCATTCTGTGATCCAGATTAGCAATTTCTTCTGCATATTTTTTTAATTCTGTTTCAATTTCCGCATTGTCTCTTTTTTTATAATACAATTCATATTCTAACACAGACCAGTAATCCATCGCAATGGTCCGAAGCTGTATTTCCACCAGTTCTTTCTGTTCACCTTCCGCAGAGTAGATAGGTACTTTCACGATCAGATGAAGACTTTTGTAGCCGTTTTTCTTTGGATTTTTAATGTAATCCTTTATCCGGACGATCTCGATATCCTTCTGCATTTCCAGGGATTCTGCAACCTGGTAAAGCTCATCCTCAAACGGACAGACTACACGGATGCCGATGAGATCTTTCAGATTTTTTCTGGCAGTCTCAAAATCCGGTTCCAGTCCTTTTTTCAGAAGTTTAGCGTAAATACTTTCAGCACTTTTTATCCGGTTGGTGATCTGACTGATCACAGTACGCTTTTTCTGTCCGGAAAGTTCTGCGTTAATCATTTTAAACTTCGCCATGAGAATATCTATAGCCGCCTTGCAGCGGAGACGATAGTCCGGATCCTTGATGTAACTTGCAATGGCTGCTGTTTTTTCTGCCGCCAGTTTAGGATGTTCCGGTTCTGCTGAACTCAACTCCTGAGCCTGCTCTTTTCTGATCTTCTTTGATTTCTTTTTTGACATAGTTTTTCCGTATGTTTTAATTTTACTTTCTAACTGATCTATTGTGTACCTTTCTATCTTATATGTAACTGCAGAAGTTTGCATCAAATCAAAGTAAGACTATTGTTAATTATCTGCAAAAAATCCTTCTGAAAATCTGAATATCTCAGTTTTTCCAGAAGGATCTTTTTTACATCTTTATTATTTTACAGGAACTCCGACTGCAGCGCATCGTATCCGGTCTCGCCGGTACGGATACGGACAGCATTACGGATCTCATAGCTGAATATCTTGCCATCTCCGGGATCGCCGGTAAAGGCTGCTTTCTGTACGGCATCGATAACTTTGATCTCCCAGTCTTCCGATGATACTACAATTTCAAATTTAATCTTCGGTTTCAAAAATACATCAATCTTGGACCCCCGGACATACTCTGTATAACCACGCTGGGTTCCGCATCCCATGATCTGGGTTACGGTAAAACCGTTTACCTGGATCTCATTTAACGCAGCTTTGACATCTTCCATTTTTTCTTCTCTTACAATTGCTTCTATTTTTATAAGCATACGATTTCCTCCATTTTCACACGATCATTGCTATAGAAAATCTTTCTGTCATGATCAGTCAAATCCATTGAATGACGGATATGCATTTTCTCCATGCTGGGATGCATCCAGACCAACCAGTTCTTCCTTCGGATCTACACGAAGCGGTGTAAAGATCCGCACGATTCCGATACAGATCAGCGTTCCCACAATGGCAACCGCAATGGTGATCACAATACTTAATACCTGTGCCAGAAACAGCCGGTAGTCCCCAAACACCAGGCCATCCCATTTTGCAACGGAATTAATAGAAGATTTTCCAAAAAGTCCCGTGGCGATTCCTCCCCAGATACCCCCGATACCATGGCAGCCAAAAGCATCCAGCGCATCGTCAATTTTCAGTTTCTGCTTCAGCAGAATTACGGTAAAGTAACAGATCGGACTTACCAGGATTCCAATGATAAAGGATGCCCACACCGGTACAAAACCAGCCCCCGGTGTGATCGCTACCAGACCAATTACAAGACCTGTGGAGGCACCAACCAGTGTGGGTTTTCCCTCACGGATCACCTCGATCAGCATCCATGTCAGAAGTGCACAGGCAGAAGAAATACTGCTGGTCATAAAAGCATGCGCTGCAAGACCGTCTGCTTTCAGTGCACTTCCCGCATTAAAACCAAACCATCCAAACCACAGCATGGCCGACCCAAGAAAT
>OJMI01002108.1_pt1 | contig 18740 bp, 12 predicted proteins | sample 1597131 | NCBI WGS metagenome assembly OJMI01 (sample SAMEA2452116, study PRJEB22498) | human gut metagenome | reverse complement strand
GGGCTTTGAAAGAAAATTCCTTGGCCAATTGCAGCAGTTCATATTCTTCAAAATGCGAATTCTGCCGGTCATATTTATGCTTGATTTGGTCAATAGAGATTGGCTTTTCAAAGAAATTTGCCATAATCGCAAAACAGGCCAGTCCGGTGTCAAGAGTTTGGGAAGAATTTTTAAGTGTCATAGCTCGTTCGCCAATGTTAGTTGTAATTAATTTTTAAATTATCCTAAAACGAAAGACAGAAGAAATAAAGCAAAATATTCCGTTGAAACAAGGCTCAAAAACAAAAGACTTTTTTGGGCAGAGAGGAAACAAATAACTATATGAAAAACAATAAATTAAACATCTAATATTCTTTTTTTTGAAAGCAAGTTATATAGATTGCACTGTGTATAAAATACACTAAAAGTTGATTACATTCCCTGTTTAAGTATAGAATTAGCTTGTTTTCTCGTTTTAGTAATTACTCCATTTTTATAACCCGGAGCTAAACATGAATAAATTAAAAAATATAAAAAATGATAATTCCTCAAAAGAAAAAAGTAATTTATCTATACTTACAGAGCAAGATAAATACGTATATTATATCTATATGGTAATATTGAGCGTAATTGGATCTATATATTTTTACTTTCAGATTGATGAGAATAATATTTTACAATGTAAAAATAAAATATTTTGTATTATTGAACAATGGAAGTATCTTTGGATTCCATATTTTTTTATTGCTGGACTTATTATGTTGATGGCAATAGGAATATATACAAAACTTGATTACATGAAACATACTTCTATGTTAGTCATAAAAATTTTATTAGTAAATTTATTTGCTTCTTCTCTTATTATTTTCATCGCTTATATACCTTTATTAAAAAACATTATGACATATTTTCCCTTAAACACAGCAGGATACATAATTTTAGGCTTATCATCTAAATTTGTAATATTTTTTGCCTTTTTTTATTTAATTTGGGGAATGTCTTTTTTATTGCTTCCCTCAAAATACTTTGGCTTTGTAAAAAATCGTTATAAATTACATGGATTAATTTTAGCTATTTTTATAGCATTTTATTCTATCTTAAGTTTTTCATGTAAAAATATTCTATTATTTGTGATACTTATTATAACTATGCCTATCTATGTTCATTATAAGAATACACTACAAATTTTTCCAAAAAAATTATTAATATTAATTACTTATCTGACATTATTTTGGCCTGTCATATACTTTTATCAAAGTAAATCCAATAAATTAATGACTTGGTGACATTTTATTTAAGGAGAAGCTATATGTCTTTATCTTATGAATTAAGAGTGCATTCAAGAAATGTTGATGCTTTGGGAACAGCTATCGGCTCTCATACCGGTTATGACCTTATTACAAAAGATGAAACAGGTAAAATTATAAATATACAATCTGTTGATTTAATAGGTACATCACCAATCAATGGTTCTAGTTATTTTACAGAATATTCCAGCTCACAAATAATTCAAGTCGGAGATACAATTGCTCCCAATAAAATATTTAAAGACGGGATATGGCATGATGTAGATTCTACATGGATAGAAAATAATAATTATAAAAGTTTTAACGTTCCTGTCGATAGTAATAATGCTAGAGATATATTTAATAAAATAAGAGTTTTTAGTGAGCTGACAAATTCCTTATATACGCAAGGTTTAAAATTTGATTATGAAGCAGGGGGACAAAATTGTAATAGTTTTGTAAATTACATAAATCAAACACTATTCCCTGATATAAACATATGGGATATACTTGGTAATGGTAATTACACAGGAAAAGATTATCCTTTCGGTTTATTTGATAATTCTTCAAGTATAGATTTACTCCAACTTATTAATGACATACTTAATTATTTAGATAATAACAGTTTAAGATTGGAAGATATCAATTTACAAATCGAGCAAACACCTTCAGACTATACAATTATCATTAATGACCAAATCATTATCCAAAAATTCGTTATAAATATTCTTCCGGTTATTGACTATGTTAAAAGTGCTTTTGCCACGGCAGAAGTACAGACGTCTCCGCTGATTGTCGATTTAGACGGTGACGGTGTCGAGACAACGTCTGTTGCAAACGGGATTTATTTTGATCATGACGGCAATGGCTTTGCCGAAAAATCTGGCTGGGTTGGCAAAGATGACGGTTTGCTGGTTCGGGACATTAACGGAAACGGACAGATTGATAAACTTCGTTTGAAGCAACAGCAATGGAATTGTAACTTAGCGGCGTAGGAAATATAAAATTGAGAAAAGATTTTCCTCAATAGAATTTTTATGTCTTTACATACACTCCTAAAAGTAATAATTTCATCATCATATCTACTATTATTATACTTCTAAAAGATTATAGATTTTCTCTCACACTCTATATGAAAGCTCTCAAAATGAATAAGAAATCAAACCTCACCGAAGGAAAGCTCACTAATAAAAAAGAATCGATCACTCTATCACCAACTTCTTCAGTGGCGAATAAATTCCCCCCCCAAAAAAAAGATAACAAAGTAATAACTCTCTTACCTGCAAAATATAAAATATTAGTGTATGTTATATTCTCCTTTAGTAGCTTTTTTATGTATTCTTGGTTAAAAGAAATAATCAGATTTAAATATAATATTTCAGGATCATTTTTTTTAATCCTGTTTATTTTTTTCATTTTATATCAATTATTGTTATCCATATTTAAGAAAAAAATAGATACAACATCCATTGTTAAAGTTAATATATTATACTCTCTTTGCCTATCTATCCTTAGTTGTTATGCTTTTTATTATTTTATAGATCTTGGTATGAGCTGCCACGCTACTCCAACTCAAATTTTAAGGCATGGTTACCCAAAGTGCTATGATAGAGTTAAGGAACTCTATAAATTTTATTTTATAATATACTATAATTTATTCATAATTTTTCAGACTACAACAACATGTATAGGACTTCTATTTGCAGGAAACCGCTGTTTTCCTAATGGGAGAAAACACGTTTACTCCTATTTATCAATATTAGTATTTATAACCATTATAATTGCATTTATTTATTACATTTTCACCTCAATATAAAGGAAATATACACTATGACCCAATATGCTTTTTATATTCACTCTTATGATGTATCTCCAGAATTTTTTCCAGAGAATTTCCCGGATATTTCACATTCAGGTTTTCAATTAGGGATACCTACCGAAAATGGAATGGTTTATCATACAATAGATTTAAGCCCGAATTCTCAAGGAAAAATAGAATTCAAATATGACTCTTATACTGAAGGTGAAACGGTTCCTTATACAGGGAAAACACAAATAGCAACAGGTTCAGATGCTATCGCAGCTTATAATAAGTTAATGATAGCAACCTCCATGATTAATTTATTTTCATCATCTTTAGATTATGGTTTATTTACTCAAAACTGCAATGGAAGCACCGCTATTTTTGCAGAAAGATTTTTTCCTCAATTTGCTAATAACGGAAGCCAGATATTCGATAATCTTCCCGGAGTATTTATTGGAGACGAAGCCAATTCTCTTACTAAAAATACAGATTTTATGAATGCCTTATATTGGGCTGAAAAGCTTATTTTTGAAATAGGATACAACATTGATGACGGGCTTTTAGATATAACCAAATTTGATGATTACATTTTGGTTTCAGACGGTGATAGTGTTTACAAATTAGATAATCAAGGAAGACTTTGGCTACAAGATGATGACGGAGAGTTTCAAACATTTCTTAGCCGGGCTTTCAACCAGTGCCTTATTCCCTTTGACACTATGCTTGCTATTTCTCCGCTTTTCAGGACGGCGGAGACGACGACATCGCCGTTGATTGTTGACTTAGATGGGGATGGGGTTGAGACTGTTTCTACTAATAATGGAATTCATTTTGACCATGATGGTAATGGCTTTGCCGAAAATACCGGCTGGGTCGGCAAAGATGATGGTTTGCTGGTTCGGGACATTAACGGAAACGGTCAAATTGATGATGGAACGGAGTTGTTTGGAAACAACTCCGTTTTGTCTAACGGGCAAAAAGCCGCCAACGGTTTTGAAGCTCTGAAAGATTTAGATTCTAACAACGACGGCGTTTTTAACAGTTCTGATACGGCATGGAATGAAGTTAAAGTCTGGAAAGATGCTAACGGCAACGGTGTTGTCGATAAAGGGGAACTGCTGACTATGGAACAAGCTAATATCTCCGGCATTAACCTCGATTATCAGACCGGCTCGAATGAGGATCTGAGCGGCAATGCGCATAAACAAACTTCGACCATCACCAAGACCGACGGAACAACCTCAACGATTACCGATGTCTGGTTTGATACCGACCATGCGAACAGTATTGATACGACGCACATCACCATTCCCGATAACATCAAAGCCCTGCCGGATGTGGCCGGTTTCGGCAATGTGCATTCTTTGCAAATTGCCATGGCGTTGGATGAAAGCGGTGCACTGAAAGCTTTGATTGAACAATATGCCGCCACCACAGACAAAGCTGAGCGGGAAACAATTCTGGACAACATTATTTATCATTGGGCAGGCGTGCAAGATGAAGATCCGCGCGGCCGTGACCCTGCACATACTTATGGCAAAGTTATAGATGACTGCCGCAAGTTGGAAGCTCTGGAGGAATTTATGGGCAGAGACTATGCCGGCACCTGGTGCTGGGGCGAACGCGATCCCAATCCGCACGGACGGGCAGCGCCGTTTATTTTGCAGGCTTATGACATCTTAAAAGAATACGTCAATAACAGTCTGCTGGCACAGACACATTATAAGAGCATGCTTGAGAGCATTCCCCTCACCTACAATTCCGAAACGGGCAAATGGGAAGCCGACACCACAGCATTAACTGCAGCTTGGGAGACCGCTTATGCCGCTGATCAGGAGGGAACGCAAGCGATGATGAAAGAATTTGCGAGAGTATTAAACTGTTTCGGAACAAACGGGCAACTGGTGGCGGAAACTATCCGCAACAGTGCCGGAAGCTCAGGCAGCAGCTTTGAAAATGCCTTGCTGATGTTCGGTGTGTGGGAAAACAGCGGCACGGAAAACAATGATGCTTTATACGGCACCGACGGTAACGACCTGTTGGAAGGGAAAGCCGGCAATGATAATCTGTTCGGCAATGGCGGTGACGATTTGTTAATCGGCGGGGCCGGAAACGATTATCTGATTGGCGGCAACGGCGACGACATTTATCACTTTGACCCGGGTTTTGGCGACGACGCTTTAGACAATCTGCAAGATGAAAGTGTTCCGAACAGCGATATCATCCGTTTCGGCGAGGGAATTTTGCCGGACAAGGTTTCACTCGGGCGTCAGGGGTTTGACCTGATTATCACTGTTTCATATGCTCCGGACGAAGACGGCAGCACACGCCCCAATGACAGTTTGCGGGTTTACAGTTATTTTGACAAACAAGGGACGACCAGTGCGACGGTCAGTACCATAACTTTTGCCGACGGAACCAGTTGGGATTACGATTATGTATCAACGCACTGGAACAGCGTTCCCGACATTAACGGCGGAGTTACGAGAGAGGGCAATAATGAGGATAATTCTTTGTCCGGAACAGAGGCCAATGATATTCTGATCGGCAACGGCGGTAATGATACGATTAATGGCTATGGCGGCAATGATCGTTTGTTTGGTGGTGCGGGAAACGACAATTTAAGCGGCGGAGACGGTGACGATACCTATCTCTACAATCTTGGTGACGGGCTGGATACAATTATGGATAGCGGTAACCGGGATAAAATCTCTTTCGGCGAAGGGATTTCTTTTGAGGATTTGAGTTTCAGCCTGGTAAAGCACAATTATCTGAAAATTACGGTTAAAGGAGATGAAAATCAGGGCATTATCATTCAAAACTTTAATGGCGGGCTAAATTACAAAATCGAGGATTTATATTTTTATGACGGTTCGGTTGTTCATCTGTCTGAAATTCCGCTGACTTATCGCCAGAATGATGAAGATGAAATTCTGTATTTGTCAGACAACGGTGATACGATTTATGCCGAAGGCGGCAAAGACCAAATCACCGGGGGAATGGGCAATGACACCATTGCCGGCGGAAAAGGCTGGGATGTTATTAATGGCGGCCGCGGACAGAATACTTATGTTTGGAACCTTGGTGACGGTTTTGACACAATCACTTGCGATTACGACAGTGATGACAGCATTAAGTTCGGTGCCGGCATCAAATTTGAAGACCTTACTTTCCGATATGATTATCCTCATCTGGTTATTCTGGTCAACGGTGACGAAACTCAAGGTATGACAATCAGCCGGCCACAGTATCTGCATTATCTTAAATTTGCCAACGGCCGGACTGTTGATTTAACTAAGGCCGGCCTGACTTATCATCAGACTGATGATGTGGAAGCTTCTATTAACGGCTCAGATAATAATGATGTTATTTATGGTTTTGGCGGCGATGATACCATTTCAGCAGCAGGCGGCAATGACATGCTTATCGGCGGCAAAGGCTGTGATACCCTTAACGGTGGTGACGGTGATGACACTTATGTTTGGAATCTCGGTGACGGGCTGGATACGGTTTCAGATTCCAGCGGCACCACAACACTGCAATTCGGCGAAGGCATCACCTTAGACAATCTGACTTTTGAAAAAAGCAACAATCAGTGGCGCGTTTACGTTAACGGTGACCGCACGCAGGGATTTTATTGTTCGCAAGGTATGCCGGATATTATCAAACTTGCCGACGGCTCTGTTTTAAAGATGAACGAAACCGGGTGGAATATCTATAATTCTGACAACAACGACAATATTCAGGGCAGTGTCTATGATGACGTTATCAACGGCGGCGGCGGTGACGATTCAATTACATCAGAAGACGGCAATGATACGCTTATCGGCGGTAAAGGAGATGATAGTCTTGTCGGCGGAGACGGTGATGACACTTATGTTTGGAATCTCGGTGACGGTTTTGACACGATTAGTGATAACAGCGGAACCGACCGAATCAAATTTGGTGCCGGCATTACGTTTGATGATTTAAGCTTCGCCAAAAATCCTAACGGCGGTTTGGATATCTATGTTAAAGGAGATCGCAGTCAGGGATTATGCGTATTATCACAATATGTCAGCGGTTCAAATAAAAAAATTGAAATGTTGGAATTTGTCGATGGCTCAACCTTCGATTTGATAAACAATGAGATTAATTTGTCTGAATATCTGCATGTTGTATTAGATAACAAACGTCAAGAGATGACAGAAATGAATGGATCAGACGGCGCAGACCAAATGACCAACCGCTATGACTATTCCGTAACTTTTAACGGCGGTAAAGGCAACGACCATTATAATGGCGGCGGCGGTGCAGATACTTATATTTATAACCTTGGCGACGGGATGGATTCTATTAATGACACATCAGGTGACGATCGGATTAAATTTGGCCCCGGAATCTCTTATGAAGACCTTTCTTTTCGCACCAATTACGCCGGAAGCTTAACAATATTCGTCGATCCGGAAATGACGCAAGGACTTAAACTGTCTTCCAGGTCTTCAATTAAATATCTGGAATTTGCCGATGGCAGCGTTGTTGATTTCTCTACTCAGAATTTTGTTGTCCGGCAGGATAATAAAGATGAAAGTTTGGAAATTAATGATAACAGAATAACGCATTTATATATGGGAGACGGCGACAGCACCGTTTATAACCGTGTCGGGCATGATATTACGATTATCGGCGGCAAAGGAAATGACACGATCCGCGGCGGCAGCGGGGTTGACACTTATGTTTGGAACCTCGGCGACGGTATGGATAATCTGCGAGACACCGAAGCGAAAGATAAAATCGTTTTCGGAGCAGGAATTACCGCAGCGGACCTGACTTTCAGAAAAGAAAGAAACGGTTTGCGCATTATTGTAAAGAACGATGAAAATCAGGGAATGCTGATTGCCAATTATCAGCTTTATAATCAAAATGAATTGAAAAATATTTATTTTGCCGACGGAAGTTCGTTAGATATCTCTCAAAGCATCGTTTTGCACCAGACTAATGCTGATGACGAATTTTGTGTGGGGTATGGAGATAATACGGTTTATTGCGGTGCCGGTAATGACAAAATAGAGTCTTACGGCGGCGATAATATTTATATCGGTGGAACCGGCAATGACAGTTTTTCCGACTGGGACGGTGACGACACCTATATTTACAATCTGGGAGACGGATTTGACAGCATTTCCGATGGCGGCGGCGATGATAAAATCGTTTTCGGTGAAGGAATCAATCCGGGTGATTTATCATTCAAGCGAAATGAAAATAACCTGAGTATCTCTATTAATGGCAATGAAGAACAGGGAATTGAGATCAGTAATCACTTTGGTTCAGATTCCAATAAAATCGAGACGATAGAGTTCCATGACGGCAGTACGCTGAATATCAGCAATGCTGATCAGCTGATTCAGGCGATGAACAGCTTTAGCATCAGCAATTCGGTTTCGACCGATACTCCGTCCAATCCGACACAGGATGTCACCGATATGTATTCATTGGTTGCGAATTCTGATTTAACCAGAAAAGCGGCTTAAATGTTTTAAGCTCTCTGCCTAAAAAAGCAGAGAGCTTTTTTGTATAAAAAAATCTCCGTATTTCTACGGAGATTTCTTAAATGGTGAGCTCGGGCGGGTTTCGCTGAGTTCGGTTTGTAACATTTGCTTTATTTGCTATCGCAAAGTCGCAAATTAACAAATCTCTCACCTGTCGTTAAAATCGCTCATTACTTTGAGCGATTTTGGCCTCCAGCCTCCCGGTTCGAACAGCTCTCCTATACAATAAAAAAACACCTCACAAGGAGGTGCTTTTTTTATTGGTGAGCTCGGGCGGGTTCGAACCGCCGACCCTTTGATTAAAAGTCAAATGCTCTACCGACTGAGCTACGAGCCCGTTAACGGAGATGAACTCACATAACGAGGTGATATATAGAGGATAAAAAACACTTAGTCAACATAAAAAATGAAAATTTTGCAAAAAAAATAAAATGTAGTATATTTGTTAATAATTATATGTTATCGTTTTTTCAAATTTAGATGTTTTTAATACAATTGAGGCAGGTAAATTATGGTTAACGCTAATAATTCCGAACAAGAAGGAAAATACGATATTCTGCAGAATGCAGCCGGCGAAATCCTGATTATTATTAAATATCATCAGGGCGGTCCGGAAAATCCGCGCTTTGTTTATGACGGAGGTTCAAGCGCCCTGCTCTATCGCAGTCGTGAAAGCGCTATTATGCTGGATAATATTAACGAAAAGGCCCGCATGCCGCTAAAATCAGTCAGCGAGTTGCTTATTGTTGAGATTGAAGATGATGATGTTGCCCGCGAGTATAAAGTTCCGGTCAGACATATTCAAAATTTGGATAAGTTTATTTGATAGCGAAAAAATAATAAAAGCACCCAGATTCTGGGTGCTTTTATTATTTTTTTTCAATTAACTCTATTAAATAATTGCCTAACTTTTTTATATTTTTTTTACTTTGTTCAATCAGATTCTCAACTGGTATAGGTTTATAGTTTTGCTTAACAACTTCCTGCATTTTTTGACAAAGGTCTTGAGCATTTTTGGCATGAAAGAAATGAACCCTTCTATATTCAACTGTTTTATTTGTTTTTATATCTGACAAAATAACCGGAATTCCTAAACTAATAGCATCCCACACAGATCCGCCGCCAGGACCTCCTTCAAATAAGGTTGTTTGAACAACGGCTGTTGCCCCTTTCATTATTTGCAACTGTTCTTCTTTAGGGATTAGCCCTAAAAAACGAATATTTTTTTCAATTTTTAACTCTTTAATTATTTGCTGCAACTCTGTGATATATTCGGGACGACGATAATCATTCATTGCCCCTGTAAAAATAAATTCCATTTCCGGATCTGACTTCAGATATTCGGCAAAAGCACGAAAAGCTGTTGGATGATCTTTATGAACCCAAAATTGATTGGACATCATAAAATAACGTTTGGGAAGATTGTATTTTTTTATTCTTTTTGAAAAATCATTATAAAAATGTAGATCTATTTTTGGTGTATAAGGTAATACAAAAATATGTGCCTGATCTGCCTGATAAAAATTTATCAGATCATCTTTTACGGTCTGAGCATTGACAATAATTTTTTTATGCATATTAACCATTTGCTGAAAGTAATCATCTCTGGCAGTTCTTTCCCCTTCATTAAAAATTTCGGGTAAATGCCGATGTTGGCAATCATAAAGATAAGAAATTGTCATCGTATTTAGCGGTTCTAAGCGCATATAAGGAAGTACACCTTCTAATTTATATTTATAAATTGCCTTTTCAGGAGTATCCTGAGTATAGACAATCGTTTTTATTTGTTTAAATTCTTTAAAAAATTTTTTTAATCGTCTGATTTCTCTTTGTTTATTCAACCATCTTTTAATTCCTCTGTACTGACGATATTCAACTACTTTGATTAGAATATACATCTCTATTTGACGCTCATCAGCAATGGAGGCCATTGAAAAAATTATATGTTTAAGAAAATCACTTGCCCCCGAAAGACCTGTAAAATTTTCAGACAATATTCCTATTCTCATTTTTTCCTCATTTTTTTATATAATTTGTCAGATTTTGAATCACTTCAAATAATTTATCATGTTGTAAGCTTATAACTCTTTGTTGCAATGTATCTGCATCGTCTTCCGAATACACAGGACATTGGTATTGATACAAAATTTTTCCTTCATCATAATTATTGTTAACCTCATGACAGGTAAACCCAGAGACTTGGGCTTTATCTTTAATGACAGCCTGATGTACGCTGTATCCAATCATTCCTTTGCCACCATAAGCAGGCAACAATGACGGATGAACATTAAAAACCCTCCCTCGCCATTGAGGAGAAACTGTTAATTTTTTTATCCATCCCAGAAGCATTACAAAATCAATTCCGTTGTCCTCAAGTAATTTCCATAAACTCAGTGATTTTTCTTCCCAAACATCGCGATTACTAAAATCAAGAACTATGGTTTTGATACCATATTGCGTTGCAATATTAAGTCCTTGGCATGTAGATGAGCTTGCAACGACTAATCTAACCTCATATTGGGCCTCCACATTCTGCTGCTCAATAATCGCACGTCGCATCAGGCCACCATTTCCGGAGATTAGAATTGCCAGCTGTTTTTTCATACTAATTTTCCTTTAGTTATCATTTTTTGAACTGTTTCAATATCATTGAACATCAAAAGATCAATAATTGAGAGGTATGGCACAAACTCATTACCAAATTGTTTGTAGGGTTCAATTTCCCGATCTAAAAAATTTAATACAATATTGTGCGAAAAAAAATGTTCTTTATCATATAAGTGTTTTCCATTTATTGTATTTATATAATTAGTTCCTTCTACACATTTACAAATATCTATTACTTTTTCTTCTCCTTTAAGGGATTTATCGTTATTCATCAAACGTGTATACATTATTTTAGGTTTAAGCCCCAATAATGGCAAAAGTTCCAGAAAAGAATTTTCAACAAATTTTGCAACATTTTCTTCTTGCTTCATTATAATTTTTTCAACAAGAGGGAAAATAGTCAAAAAATGTGGGCTTTTTAAATAAGTTTGTTTAATTATATTTAGATATTTAATTCTTGATTTTATATCCGGTACAAGATTTACTTCATCTATGTTACTAAAAGAGCTATGTTTTGAAACAGGTAGAGAAACTTTTAATTCCCCATTTTTACTCCAAATTGTATGACTATTAATCCAGCCTCCTTTAATCCATTGTATATCATCATGAAATACAAAAATATCGACAGCATTAATTAATTGAAAATACCCAACATAAGGAAATAAATAAGGCTGCATAATCGCTATCTTTTTATTTGCCATAGAAACCTCCTATCTTCTCACAAATATAGTCAACATCCATTTCTTCCAATGCCGGATAAGAGGGTAAATTGATTCCTCTCAAAGCAATATCTTCGGCAACCGGATGCCGTTCATATTTCTGAGCATAAATCGGCATAGTATGTATCGGATAAAATGTCGGTCGCGTTTCAATCCCCTGATCTTTTAAATAATTACGCAGGTCTTCACGTTCGCTTTCACTACCTACCAAAATTGAGCACATCCACCATGTATGACGGACTTTACCGACTGCATCGTGGAATTTGACCGGCAGATTTTTTAATTTTTCTTTATACCATCTGGCAACATTTTGCTTACGGGAGATAAAGTCTTCCACTTGTTCAAACTGCGCCAAGCCAATGGCTGCCTCAATATTTGTCATCCGGTAGTTATAGCCCATGGTATCATGCCAATATTCACGGTATTTGGCCAGGCCCTGTCCTTTAAAGTGAACCAGACGACCATAGAGGTAATCACTGTTTGTTAAGACCATGCCGCCCTCACCGCAAGTAATTGTTTTATTGCCAAAGAATGAGAAACAGGCAACATCGCCAAAAGAACCAACCTTTTTGCCTTTATATTCTGAGCCGATAGCTTCGGCGCAATCTTCAATCACAAATAGATTAAAATCTTTGGCAATAGCCATAATTGCATCCATATCACAGGGATGCCCGTAAAGGTGAACAACCATAATCGCTTTGGTTTTAGGTGTAATTTTGGCTTTGACATCTTCGGCATCTAACTGCCATGTATCTGCACGACTATCAGCAAATACAGGTGTTGCACCGACTTGCAAAATCGGGTTTGCGGAGGCAATATAGGTAAATGTCGGGACAATCACTTCATCTCCTTTACCCAACCCAAGAGCAACTAAAGCCAAATGGATGGCAACAGTTCCGTTGCACACACCTGTACCATGTTTGACACCAATATAGCCCGAAAAAGCTTTCTCAAACTCATTAACAAATTTACCTTTGGATGAAATCCATGTTGAATCCAAACATTCATTAACATATTTCTTTTCATTACCATTTAAACTTGGCTGATAGACTGCATATTTGTACATCATTATTTTTCCTTATTCTTTCCTATAAACAAAATTCTGTTATTTCCAAAATCTTCAACATGTAACAGGGTAAAATATCGCTCAAAAGTTTCTTTGAACCAGTTAAAATTATACCATTCAGGAACTTCTGGACGTTCTCCTCCTCCCCATAAGCCCCAAGGCATAAATTCAATAAAAACATATTTATTCGAATAAGATTTTATGGTTTCAAAAACTGCACTTAAGTGAAATCCTTGAGCTAAAGTCAAATGATGAGTTACAGCTAGAGCTAAAGCAACATCGCATTGATAAACTTCTTTAAAATTATTATGTATCGGCAACATAAAATTTCCAACAATCGTATGAATTTTAGAAGAATGCTCTTTCAGAAACTTATAGGATGTATCTATAGCCTTTTCATCGTAATCAAGGTTAATCAGATTTTTTAGCGCTGGTATTTTTTGTTCCAAATAATAACAAAGAGCACCCTGATTTCCGGCTAAATCGACAAGGCTTTCAGCATCAGGACAATGGCGAGCAATCAAATTTGAAATATCCTCAAATCGAGCAAAACGTTCATTAAGTTTGTTATTAATGAAATCTTTAAAAAAATCATTTTGATATTCATCCCACATTGTTCTTTCCAGCATTTTAAAATTCATATGCTTTTGTATAAATGCAGGTTTTAAAAACTTTCTTTCAAGTTTTGAGGTTTTACAAAAGCGATTAGCAAACTTGATATGTTTAAAAAATTGATACAAACATTCCCTAATTGCGGCTGAATTTTCTATTTTTTGAGATGGGATTGTTCGCTGATATATACAAGAAGGGGAGCTCAATAATGATTTAGCCAAATAGCTTTCATTCTGACTAAAAAGCATAAGCGGGTATCCGCATGTATGAATAAAGTCGCTCTCGAAGCAACTTCCGGCTTCTATTGGAACCAAAGATCCAAAATCAATCAACATTGGGCGATTATTGTGGAAACAAACATTCCACAGATGACCATCCCATAAATTATAACCGTAACTTTTCAAAAAAGAATTCAAATTCAGCAAAAATAAAGCAGCATCTTTTAACATAGAAAAAGACCAATCGGAAGGTGCTGAAGGCTGAACCCTTTCATGCTCAATAAGCATCCCCCCCCCATTATTATACCTTAAACACATATCTGTTTCTTGAGAATTATCAAAAACACAATCGGCAATCCAAGTCCGCGGAATAAAATGTTCGGCTGTCAGACTTGCAAATAGTTCTGACGATAAAAATGCTCGAATACGATCTTCGTAATTTTTGTTTATTTCTCTGAATACCCGTCCTTTCCAGAAAAACACCCGTCCCATTCGGTCACACATACTGCCGGAACTATATTTAACTTCACTGCGCTTAATTACTTCCGTCACAAATTTTCTCCCTAGCAATATTTGTTGAGAATTAGAGCTTCTCTGGCAAGGAAAATATAATTAATGGAGGTGTCTGCCATTAATACATAGTTTTTATTTTCAAGAAACTCTATTACTTCAGACTTGGCTTTTCTGTTTAATATATTTTTATTGGCTTCGACACAAAAGAGTGTTGGACGACAAAGTTCAAAATCAATAGTTTTCAAAATTGCAATATCTACACCTTCAGCATCTATTGAAATAAAATCAACACCTGATGAAAAATACTGTCGCAGAATATCATTGATTGAAATTAAAGGAACCGTATATGACCCTATTAATTTGTGTCCTTTTGCCGTAATATTTTCTACACGGGAAGCATCAAAAGTATTCAAACCACATTCATCAAAAGTATAATACTCGCTGGATGATGCATCACTAAATTTTATTCCGGCATTTATTATGGTATCATGAGAACGTTTACTTTCGGCTATTGCACAAAGTTCTTTATTCGGCTCTACCAATACTCCTTTTCCATTACGAAGATAGTAAAAATATGTGTTGTTATTATCTATAGGATAATTAGCTCCAATATCTAGATATCTAATTTGACTGCGATCAACATTCGTAAAATAAAAGAATATAAAATCAATAACCTTATCTTCACCTGCTTGTGAAAAGGACTTGAGGTATTCTGACGCATCTTTTTCTGGAATATTTAATTGAGACAATTTATCAGACAATTCAATCAGACGCTGATTAACTTTTTCCTGTAGCTTTTTCAAAGCATTTTCTTTTTCTGCCAAAACCGTTTCAAAATACGCTTGTTGTATTTTCAGTTGTTTTTGGCAATTGCAGATAATCTTTTTATAATCTTTTTTGCGATAAACCAACAATACGCCAAACAGATAAAACTTTTTTTTATTTTTTTTCTTTTTAATTGTTAACAGCGGCAAAAAATTAAATAAATAAACTTTTTTACAATGATTTTTTTCTCTAATTCTTAATAGAACAATCGGTCCAAATTTTACTTTTTTCTTTTTTACTTCAACTACTTTTTTTTGCGTATTTTCAATATAACTACCATAGAGGCCACAAAGATACTTTTGAACGGCCATACATTCTTCAATTGGATTATTATTTGCATTAGTTGAGACGCCGCCCATATTAAAACAGGTTATAATCCGATCAATATGCTTGAAAGTATAATTATTTCTAATAAATGCCTGACAATGCAGCAGCCAATCACTACCTTGAGGTAACTTATCGTCAAAAAAAGATGAATTATAAAAAATTTTTTTATTATAAAAGATTGTCTGGTGATGTATATTCCGTCGCAATAAAGATGCTTTATCAGTGATATCAGCAAAAGATGCCGGTTTATTGATTTCAAAAACCTTAACATATGGTGCTTTTTCATCGATTAAATATGGAAAGAGATCTCCAAAACAAGCATCTATCTGAGTATCTTCAAAATACTCCATAACATCAGAGACAACATTATCGTCGAAAAAATGATCATCAGAGTTTAGAAAATAACAGTACTCACCGGAAGCATGATATACTCCTTTCTGCATTGCATCATAGATGCCTTTGTCCGGTTCTGAAATATATTTAATCCAGCCTTTTTCTGCATATTCTCTAAGCAATTTAACTGTACCATCAGTTGAGGCTCCATCAATTATTAAATGTTCTATATTGGGATAGTTCTGCTTATGGACACTTTCCATACAATTTTTGAAACTTTCTACCCGGCCAGCTTTCACTATGTTAAAACAAGCTGTAATTATTGTAATTTTAGGTATATTAAAAGCCTTTTTATCCTTCAGATAAGTTTCGAGATAATGCTCTAATTTTACAGGAAGACGGTGTTGATAAAGCCATTGATGGCATTCATCTTTATTCATGCGATAATAGTTTCCAAAATATTTATCTAGTATATATAAACATTCTTGATGACTAACTTGGTAATTTGAAAAAGACTCTCCTCCAACACGAAAAGTAACATAGGTTAACGGAACAACTGCTCCTTTATAGCCTTTCAAATATAAACGTATTATAAAGTCATAATCACCGGCACTTTTGAAAGAAACATCAAACATATTTTCTTTAAGCATCACCGAACGACGACAAAACATTGTTTGATGACAAAATGGCATTAGTGTGAAAACCTGATGCAAATTTGCATAGCGATAATGACTATTCACTGGATTTTTTTCATCAAGAAAAAATGTATTTCCTCCGCAAAAATCTGCATTTTCGTTTTCTAATACTTTTACGGCTTGTTCAACGGCATCAAGACGGTTATAAAAATCATCAGAATTCATGAAAACGATATATTTTCCTTTGGCTTTAAGAATCCCCTTATTCATTGCGTCATAAATTCCGTTATCGGGTTCTGAATAATATTTTAATTTTCCCTGTTTACTATAATCTTCCAAGATATCTACTGTTCCGTCAGATGAAGCTCCATCAATTACAATATGTTCAATTTCAGGATACGTTTGATTATGGATAGATGAAAAGCACTGTCGTATATATTCGGCTCGTTCAGCTTTAACAATATTGTACGTACATGTAATTACGGATACGAGAGGTAATTTTTTACTCATGATTCAAATACCATTGATAAAATTGTTGAATACCTTGTTTTAACGGAATTTTCGGTTGCCAGCCGAGAGATTTGATGCGTGTGGCATCCATCATTTTCCGCGGTGTACCGTTTGGTTTACTCGGATCATATTCCAGCCTGCCGGCAAAGCCGGTAACTTCTTTAACGATTTCAAACAAATCTTTTAACTGGATATCGTCTCCTTTGGTAATATTGACGTGTTCACCGATATCCTTATAGTCTTTATTTTCCATCAGATAGACACAGGCGTCTGCCAAATCGTCCGAATTCATCATTTCACGATAAACTGAGCCGTCGCCCCAAAGAACAACCTTATCACGATAAGCTCCGACCTGATTTAAAGCTTTTTCCAAGGAAGCATTATTTTCATAATCAATCTGCTCATCAATCCCCCAGCCCAATTTATATTTCCGCAAATCGGCACGGATGTTTTCAAAGTCATTCTCGGAAAGTAATTTGGCCAAACGAAAGCGCCGCATAATCATCGGCAGCAGGTGAGCCGTTTCCATATTAAAGTTATCGCCGATACCGTATTGGTTGGTCGGCATCACCGAAATATAATTGGTTCCGTATTGCTCATTATAGTAGCGGCACATTTTTATTGCCGCAATTTTAGCCAGTGCGTAAGCTTCATTTGTTTTCTCCAATTCCGAGGTCAGCAGGCAGTCTTCTTTCATCGGCTGCGGCGCCAAACGCGGATAAATGCATGACGATCCCAGATTTAGCAGCTTCTTAACACCTGTGAGATAAGAGCTGTGAATAACATTGGCATCAATCATCAAATTCCGATAGATAAATTCGGCCGGATAAGTCTGGTTGGCCATAATACCACCAACTTTTGCCGCAGCGAGAAAAACATAATCCGGTTTTTCAGCCTTGAAGAAAGCTAACGTATCAGCCTGATTAGTCAAATCCAACTCCTTGGAACTGCGAGTGATGATATTGGCATAGCCTTTTTCCTTCAGCTTGCGGACAATCGCCGAACCAACCAATCCCCGGTGCCCGGATACATAGATTTTTGCATCCTTCTCCATGATTTAAGCCTCTCTGGGGGTTAGGGTTTCGTAACCGTTGTCATTGAGGAGCTTTTCCTTTCGGGCAAGTTTCAAATCTTCGGCAACCATCTCTTTTACCAATGCCGACAAATCATATGTCGGTTTCCAGCCCAGCTGCGTTCTCGCTTTCGTGCTGTCTCCCAGCAACAATTCTACTTCCGCCGGACGGAAAAACTTCGGATCTACTTCTACCAGAACTTTCCCCGTCTTCTTATCTATACCTTTTTCGTTAACTCCTTCGCCTTGCCATGTTATCTCTATGCCAAGCTCTTTGAAGGTCATACTCACAAAGTCTCGGATGGACGTCGTCGTGCCGGTCGCCAATACATAATCCGCCGGCTTATCCTGCTGCAATATCCGCCACATCCCCTCAACGTAGTCTTTCGCATGACCCCAGTCCCGTTTGGCGCTCAGATTGCCCAAATAAAGCTTCTCCTGCATCCCCAGCGCTATCCGCGACGCCGCCATGGTGATCTTTCGCGTGACAAACGTCTCGCCGCGCCGCGGGCTCTCGTGATTAAACAATATCCCGTTCGCCGCAAAAATACCGAAACTTTCACGATAATTCACGCAGATCCAATAGGAATAAAGTTTTGCTACCGCATAGGGCGAACGCGGATAAAACGGCGTCGTTTCCTTTTGTATCGGTTCTTGTATCAAGCCGTAAAGCTCCGAAGTCGATGCCTGATAAAACTTCGTCTTC
>OJMI01002096.1_pt1 | contig 18808 bp, 18 predicted proteins | sample 1597131 | NCBI WGS metagenome assembly OJMI01 (sample SAMEA2452116, study PRJEB22498) | human gut metagenome | reverse complement strand
GGGAACGAAGAGTAAAAGGGAATCGAAGAAAAATTGGAAATCCAGCATATATTTACGACAAGAAGAATCGCATACACTACTATAAACTAACCTACCGATGGGAAACGGTAAAAACCTTTGCCAAGGAATTAAGAAAGGAGGCAATCAATGGCTGACGCATTATGGAATGATATCGTCTATACGGATGTGTTGCAAAGCGATGGCTTTGTAATTGATTATGCGGTTTGCACTACCTACAGTTTGGACATGCCTTCCTTGTTATCGGTACCCTTTATGTTGGGCACAATGACCGACTTGACGGAAACGGCCATGCACTCTCCTCACCTGATACTGGAGACTATCAATCAATCGGCAGGTAAATTTGCTGTTTTCTGCAATGCTGGATGCATGGTAGTACCGCAAGCCAATTCCAAAGTGTATTCACTTCTGGAGCAGAGCATTGTACAAGTAACACTGCAAGCAAAAGGGGGCGGTTTTGTCAATTTTCATCCCAAGGTATGGATTATCAAAGAAACGAACCCGAACACCGATGCTCAGCAAATCAAACTAATTGTCCTTTCCCGTAACCTTACCGGTTCCAATGACTTGGACGTAGTATGTGAACTTATTGGTAAAATTGGTACCAAACCGGCTACTCGGAAAGCACAAGTCAAACATACACCACTTGTAGACTTTCTCACATGGTTAATCGCAAAAGCCGGTAACCGTACTATCCGTAAAAATATGCATTCTATCTGTAAGGACATCGACTACATTGAACGATTTGACCTTACCGATTCTCCTTTCGAGGATTACGAGTTTTTCCCTATGGGGATACCTGGATATGATGGATATACAAAGTGCTTTGAACAAAGTATGCTGAATCATGCGGCAGAAATGTTGGTCATTTCTCCTTTCTTGGACAAGAATATCTTGAAACAGATGGTCAGTTGTAGTCCTGGCGCCAAGAAGACACTCATCACACGACATGATTCGGTTACTAAAGAGGCAATAAAGTTGTTTAATGACGGTGTTTACACTCCCAAAGAAGTACTGACCGATAAGGTGGAAAAAGATGTGGTTGTCGACTTGCACGAGAAAGTGTATTTCATTCGCCGATACGATGGCAATTCCAGCTATAACCATCTGTATCTTGGTTCTACCAATGCCACCATGAATGGATTCGGACGGAATGTGGAGTTTTTACTGCACTTGAAGTTTGTGCCCTATAAATTCTCGTATGAAAAATGTCGGAGTGAACTGATTAATGACAGCAAGGAATGTATGTTCGAGCAGGTCATTTCTGTACCGGAGGAAGATGGTGGAAAAGAGGATGTCACCAACGAATTGATGCTGCGTCAAGCAATTTCGGCCATTCTGCAGGCACAAGTTAGGTTTAATGACGGAAGCTATACCATTACCATACAATGCCAGACTAACAGAATGCCTTCAGAACCTGTTTTTCTTTATCCTTTAGGATGTGACGGTAAAGAACAAGTATTGGCTGACGGACTGATATTTAAAGATATGCCACTGGATTCATTAACAGAGTTTTACACGATACGAATTAGAGACTTGCGTCGCCTGATAAAAATACATACGGAAGGAATGCCAACAGATGAACGGGACAAGGCGATATTCCGTTCCTTTATCAATACGAAAGGAAAGTTCATCAACTATCTGGCATTCATGCTAACTGATGAGGTGGAACAGTATATATTGGAAAGCCAACAACTGGAAAAGGAGCTGGCCAATGACAAGGCATCCTCTTTGGAACAGCAAATTAGTACCTCGCTTTATGAAGACATGGTGAAAATGGCCTATAAAGACCCTGACCGCATCGCTTCTATCCGACAAATCGTTGAGAAAGCAGACGAGACCGTTATCCCAGACCATTTCATGGAGATGTACAAAACATTTGAAAACGTTCTTAAACAAATCAAACGCTTATGAATCAGGAAGTAAAAGATTTTCAGCGTGCTACAGCAGATCGCATTCTGCATATATATAAAAATTTAGGTCATCGACGGGTATTGCTAGCAGACGAAGTGGGATTGGGCAAGACATTCGTAGCCAAACAAGTCATCAATTTGGTCCGTGAATGGCACAAACAGAAGAAAGATGACTTCTTTAAGGTGGTTTATATTTGTTCAAATGCCAACATAGCTGACCAAAACATTGAGAAATTAGGTGTTGAAAATCGAATGAGTATCAGTGAGAGTCGTCTGTCAATGCAGCATCTCTATATCAAATTAGCTGAAAAACTGATTGCAGAACAGCATGAGAAAGAAGAAATGCCTGAATCAATCATTCCGCTGACACCTTCGACTTCCTTCCGTTTTTATAGTGCGCAAGGAACGGCCAATGAACGTGCCTTGATGTATGATATTTTATGCGGACTAACTCAATTTAAAGAGTATAAGGAAGTTATCAGTGATTTTCTTAGCTGTAATGTAAAAAACTGGCAGGAGCTTATCCATATATATAGCAACAGAATCGAATTGTGCGGAGATGATTATCTTCGTGAAATGCATGGTAAGTTACAGATGAGTTTGTCGGATACTATCATCAATCAACTGATTGGGTATGCAAAGTATGGTTATGACAATCGTCAACAGGCAGACATGATCAATAAGCTACGTCGTATTTTTGCAGAAATCAGTATAGATATGCTCGATCCGGACCTAGTCATCATGGATGAATTTCAACGCTTCAATTCGTTGCTTGAACAAGGCGATGACGAGCAATCCATGCTGACCAACAAATTCTTTGATGATGAACGATCTAATACGAAAATTCTGTTACTTTCAGCTACGCCCTACAAACCTTATTCCCCCCTTGAAGAGTTAAATACAAATGGGAATGATGAGCACTATCAGGACTTTATGAAAGTAATGGATTTCCTATATGCCACAAAAGATAAAGCAGACCGGTTCAAGTTGATATGGCACACCTATTCTGCCGCACTCAAACGTACAGATGTGGTTGATTTAACACCGCTTGTGGTAACCAAGAATGAAGCAGAAGAAGCACTGTATGGGGTGATGTGCCGCACGGAACGATTCAACAGTGGCATTATAGACGATTCCCGTGTATGTGACGTGCAGGTCGTGCCGGAAGATATCCTTTCTTTTGCAGAGGGGCAGTATCTGATGGATTGCCTAAATCATGAAAATACGAAAATGCGTTTGGGTAATCTCCCCATGGAATACGTCAAGTCTTCACCCTATTTGTTGTCCTTTATGGATAAATACGAACTGAAGAAACGAATTGTTTCGGCATTATCACACTCAGATGTAAAAAAATATGGCAAAATAGATGCATTGCTTCTATCAAGGTATACCATCAACAATTATCGTCCCATTCCTGCTGCCAATGGAAAATTGAAGTATCTCCACGACCTCGTATTTGGAGTACGTCATGAGAAGAAAACACAGTTGTTGCTTTGGGTTCCTGCCTCCAATCCTTACTATAAGGCCGGAGGTGCGTTCGAGAGTAGCGAAGCCCGTAACTTCTCCAAGATTATCCTATTCTCTTCATGGGAGATGGTACCGAGAATGATTTCCATCATGATGTCATATTATTCGGAGTTATATACTTTTGGAGAATTAAAGAAAACAATACCTGAGATACGCTACACTTCCCAAAAGAAGAACCGTTACGGCGAGAATCGTTTAAGAGCCGATGGATTATTGGAGTATCCTTGCCAAACTTTAGCTAGTCTTTTCTCTCCTGCAACATTTTATGGAGAAAAACTTTCCTCAATCCGGAAAATTATCAAACAGAAAATACAAGAAGAATTTGCGCGGAATTCGCTTATACGTACCATTCCACAACAAGGGCGAAATAACGCCAGACTTGTTCTTACGCTCATGAAAATACTGGATGGAAAGCCAGTAGAAGATTTGACCGGCTTGTATGTACCTTCAAATGCATTGGATGTGATGACGGATATTGCCATCGCTTCACCAGCGGTATGTGCTTATCGGCAATCTGGCAATGAAGAAGATGCCCAGATGGTGGCCAAAGCAGTTGTCTCTGTATTCAACAAGCCTGAAAGTGCAGCTGTGATAGACTTGATATACAATAAAAAGAACGATGATGATTATTACGAATCGGTCCTTGATTATTGTGCGATGGGGAACTTGCAGGCTGTACTTGATGAATATGCCCACATGACACAAACAAAGATGTTGGGACATACTGTTACGGAGGCTATTATTGGCACAAGCAATCTTAGCATAGATACAACCGATTCATTGGGAATGGAAGAAAAGAAACAACTTATGCGTTGTCATTTTGCTATTCCATTCATTGACAAAACAATTACTGATAAATCGGTTGCGCATACTACCAATATCCGTAAGGCATTCAACTCTCCATTCCGCCCTTTCCTGCTTTCCACAACCTCTATCGGTCAGGAAGGTCTTGATTTTCATTGGTATGCCAGAAAGATAGTTCACTGGAATCTACCGTCCAATCCAGTGGATTTAGAACAACGTGAAGGTCGTATCAACCGTTTTAAGTGCCTGGCCATTCGTAGAAATGTGGTAAAATTGTATGGCAGTGAAACTTATCATCCGTGGGATGAACTGTTCTCTATGGCACATTCAAATTTGAAAGGTACACATTCGGACATTGTTCCTTATTGGTGCCTTCCTGTGTCAGAGCTGACGGAAGAGCAACGGAAAAAATTGGAATACATTGAACGGATTGTTCCGCTTTATCCACTCAGTCGTGACCGATATAAATACGAACGTCTTATCAAGGTGCTTGCCTTGTATCGCATGACACTGGGGCAACCACGCCAGGAAGAACTGTTGAACCTTTTGAAAAATATGCATCTTTCGGATGAACAGCTCAAAAAACTGACAATTGATTTGTGTCCATATAATAAAAAAGTGATTGATTATGGTTAATTCTAAGTTTTAATTATAACAAAAGTAATATTAATTCATCTTGTCAGTCGGATAGTTTTACAGGAAAATCCGCTTTGCTGGTACCGATACAGTTTTTTGGTAATCTGCCTCCAGATCTATTTAAACGGGAACAAAGATGATTTGCCAAATCAGCAATATTTTATGCGATTTGGCAAATCATAACCCATTTCGAATCTACCATTTCACCTGCTCTATATCCTGCCATTCTGCATTAGATACAATCTCTTTATATTGTTCCTTAGTCAGAACTGAATTAGTATCGTCCGAACACTCGTATTCCCAAGGCAGTTCGTAGACAGCGCCCTCTTCCTGATAGCCCATATAGTTGTGATAAGAGTAGGGAACCAGACGCACATAATCCTCTTCGAGCAGGATTCTTAAGAGCTTCTTGGCGTCGTATATCAGCAGCGGTGCTCCGGCCTTATACAAAGCTGTAGCCACTTCAATGGCCAATCCGGCATTGGCCGAATAACTGTTGGAAACAACAATTTTCCATCCCTGTTGCCGGTAGTTTGAGGCAAAGATATTCAGACGTGAAAGGCCCAGTTCACCATAGTGGTCAGTTGCGAACCGCATGAAATCCTCCGGACTGTCAATGTCATACATTTCCATCACATCCACAAACTTCTTCCGTTTGTAATAGACCATATCACGCAGTTCTTCAGGAACATCCTGTGGATCTGTATGGATGCGCCCCCTGAATCCCCGCTTCCGGTGATAATTTTCATACACCTCGTTGGCAATGCGGAAATAGGTGCAATACTTTCGTATGGTCATAGTTTCCAAAAGAGGGGCAGAATGCCCATGCACCGAGTCTTCCAATGCCTTGATGGCCATTTCCCTATCTTCCACCTCAATTTTGAAATTCGGCACTATACGGTTGAATTCCTTTTGTGCAATCCGTCCGGTGCGCTGTTAGTACCGCAGGTTATGCGCCACGTAATCGTTGAACCCGTCGGGATTCACGACAACGACATCAATCATCCGTTGCAGATAGTCAAAGAGGCGGGTCAGATTCTCCCGGCACCACGTATCATCTGGCTCTGCATCCGTACACTTGGAACGATTCGTAATGATAAAATGGGTATGCTTCCGGTCCGTAACACGGATTGACCGGGAGTCCCCGTATCGGTTCGAAGCGACATAGAACCACCTGGTCTCCATCGGGTTGAATGCAAGCCAATCTGCAAGGAACGTTTTCCGACTATCATATTCCCCCGAAGCAATCAATTCCTCGGCATCCCCCCACTCTTCCGGCGCTGGCCGTGGCACTTCGATATAGAATCCCCGGTACTCATCGTCGCCCATTACGGCCAGCCGCTCGAATTGATGCTGGATATCAACCAGCCGTTCAAGCATATCGTCTCCAACGCCAATTTCCCATTGACGGCTTTCACCCAACGCCTCCAAATGCGAGGCATTCAGTCCTACCTCCTTCGCCAAATCGGTAAGGAGCTTTCTGTCTATAATCTTTCTTTCGTTCATTTCTGTATGTCCATTAAATTTCAATAAACCTGGCCGGATCAAATCCGTTCATCAGGTGTTCATTCTCAAAAACATATCCCATCTGGTTGCAGGTAATTCATTATTTTTCATGTATCTGCTGTTCTCCTGGAACTCCATGTGCAGATCACTCATGTATTGTATCTTCATTTTATTATTCTCCTTTCCTTGATTGTTCAATCTGTTTCCCTATGATTGCCTTCACCTGCGCAAAAGAGACCGGTGTGAAACCGTTGTTGTCCACACCAACATCATATTGTGTCGGAAGAAGCATACTCAGCCGAGATGCATCCTTTCCGGTATTGTTCCTGCGGGTATGCACGTGTCCAAAAAGCTGCCAGGTGTCATCGTATGAGTCGCCATAGCAAAGGAACGGACAGTGATTCAGATAAATCTTCTGTTTGTCGACCTCAATATACATCTGCATTGCAATATGCTCAAAGTATTTCGTATAATTCTGCCTCAGGTTCTTGATGTCGTGGTTGCCGGAGATAAGGTATATTTTCCCGTTCAGCCTGTTCAGTACGTTTACCCATTCGACAGAACCGCCCAGACAGAAATCACCCAGGTGGAACACGATATCCTCCGGACCGACCACGCGGTTCCAATTGGCAATAATCGTTTCATTCATGTGCGACACATCCTTGAAGGGCCTGTTGCAGAACCTGATGATATTGGTGTGGTTGAAGTGGGTGTCGGATGTAAAGAAAACCCTGCTTCCGTCAAATTTATAATTCATAATCTTTCCATTCATGCGCATCACTGCGCGGTTAATAATACATTACAATTCAGCCCGTGGACGGAATTGACGGAGAAGAGCACATCGTGCGAACGTCACCAACAGGCATCAAACAAAAACCGTCGAAAAGTTTGGTAAGGACTCTCCGACGGTTTTCATTTATCGTTTCAGCGGGATACCAGCATCATCGTATCCCCGATGGTCTATCAGACGTTCGTCGGAAAATGTCTCCAAAAGTATAGAATGCTCCAATACCCGAAGTATGGACACACGACAATCTCTCAAGGCATTTTATGCCTCGATCCGATACGATGTTACAGTTATTCATTCTTCTTTGCAGCATTGTAAGCTTTATGTTTTTATTCAATTGACGGCGCAAAATTACGGATTTTCTTGAGGACCAGCAAATTTCTTTAGAGAAAAGCCGATATTGTAGCAAACTACGCAGCCCATAGTGCAAAAGTGCAAGTGCAAAGACATTAGTTATATCTCTAACTCTGATCGAAATTTATTCATGAACAGCCTCATTAATATTATAACTTCCTTAACTTAATTTTTTAACAACTCTATAAAGATCGATTGAAAAATGCAACATTGGAAGAAAATAGACTTGCACGTATAGTTGGTGGAGATCAAATTGCTATGCCTTAGCAGGCAATAAAAAAATATAGGATATCATTTCGGATCATTTAGTTTTCATATATTAGTGATAACCATAAGATTACTTTCGATCTGTATGAAAGGAGGATACTCTTGTTTACGAACTAATGTCATATCTACTATACAAAGAGCATGGAACTCTTTTTATAAATTGAATAAGACGTCGACTAATATTCTTCGATCTGCAGGACAGAACTTTAGAACTCAAGTCGCACCGAATAAGTCGATACTGAATTATATTATCCAAAATTTAGATCCACAGCCAGTTCTACTACAAGATGTATTTCAACTTGCAGAAAACTATTTTTGAAACTTATTGTAAAATATTGAAAAATAACAACATCGCTGATTATCAGGATCAATTTATTTTCTAAATCTGGAGAACAACTACCACCGCTAAGATAAAATAATGAAATGTCGTTTTTTACGATCCTTGCAGCAAGGAATTTTACGTAAACCTATATCATTGGGAAAGGCAACACATAGGACGTTTTTCGTAATTATTCAAGGACATGCAAATAAGTACAATTCTATAGAGTATAGAATGAAACTATGTATCGACTTTATAACCTACCTGTTTACAAAATTCATCACAAACACATATGTATTATAGTAAGTTTCGCTATATTTGTAAATAATTATCTCCATAAATATGGAAGCTAAGACTATCATAAAACATTTAAATAGGTTGTTACTGGATCCTAACAACTATCGATTCATTGATCGTCCAGAATACAAGCCTGTATCAGATGAGCATATTGCTGAGCCTCGAATACAGCAGCGCACAATAGAATTTCTCAAAGGGAAGAACAACGAGAACATATCGGATCTGATCGACAGTTTCAAGACGAACGGCGTACTGCGGCAGGACCCTATCCAGGTGCGCCCTTTAGGAGATAATTACGTTGTCATTGAAGGCAATCGCCGCACTGCAACGTTAAAATACCTATACGAACAATTCCAGCAGGGAATGGATGTCGGAGTATTGACAGAAAGTGACTTCAAGAGCGTAGAACTAATTGAGTTGCAGGGGCAAGATCGTCGCCATGAGTTGATCGCCATGGGGCTCAACCACATCAGTGGGAAAAAGCGTTGGAGCCCGGTGAACCAGACTCGGATGATCCGAGACCTACTCGAAGAATGCAATATGACCGAAGACGAGATATGTAGTGCGTTAGGCATTACCAAACATTACCTGAGACGCAGTATGCGGACGCTGTCCTTGATTGAAAGATATAAAAACAGCGATTACGGAGACCAGTTTCAGACGGATAGGTATTCCATCTTCGAAGAGATCATCAAGAATACAGCCTTAAAAAACTGGCTGGGTTGGAACGACGACCTGCGTGCCCCTTCGCGCCTCGACCGCGAAGAACGACTGTTTTCATGGATATCGGTCACAGAACATGTGCAAAGAGACGAAGAGACGGGGTACGAGCAGATATCCAAATTAGAGCCAATCGTCACCAAGAGTCATGAAATCAGAGAATTGGCAAAGTTCATCGAAGACGAAAAGGCCTTAACCCAGATGGAGGAGAGTCGTAGCGTCACAATCGGATTCGCCTCCAGTGAGGCCGTAGGCGAAATGCGACTGCACAATGCAATCGACAATATCGATTCAGAGGTAAATGCCGTACTACGCTTCAATGACTACCTCTCAAACGACGACTACACACGCATCGGTCGACTGAAAACCAAACTGGAACGGCTACTACCTTCATCGAAAGAAATACGCATCAGCTCCCTGAATAGCAGTGTGGCACCGCGTTTCCTACAGGTATCAAAGCACTACTCCAGCTTAAATATACGTAGGTACCGCAAGGTTTCTGAACTGAATATTGGAAAGCTACGCCAGCTCAATCTTTTCGTCGGGGAGAACAACTCAGGTAAAACTACTCTACTGGAAGCGGTCTACCTACTAGCGCAACTCAACGACTTGAATGCCTTTCTCAACCTGGAGCGTTTTCGCGGCAAGTTCTTCCGGGATTTCAACGCCCTGTGGGTAGATAGAAATTTCATCTCTGACATTGATATTGCAGGCCATTTCAATGGTTTAGAAACACAAGTCCGCATATCGAAGGAAGAAACGCAAGAGAATATCGATCGGACTGCATATATCTCTACAATACGGGTTGACGCGAACGCTGGAAACGACGAGTTATCAAGCTACGTACACCTGTATCTGAATCGGGAGCCGGAACTCTACTACCAAAAGGCCCAAAAGTTGTGCCGATCGGCGTTTTCCAGCCCGTACCGCTACAACGATTCAATACTACGAGAGGCACATGCATGCGCTGTAAAGAACAAACGTATTGACGAGATTACAGATTTCATCCGTGATCATATCGACTCGACCATCGAAAAAATCGAGTTACTCGACATACATGGGGAGAATCGTTTCTTCGTTACATCGAAAACACACGACAGTAGTATCGACCTAACCAAGTACGGTGAGGGGCTGCAACGTATCTTCGAAATAGCCCTACTGCTTTCCTACTGTTCTGACGGTATCTTGTGCATCGATGAAGTAGACAGCGCGATCCACAAAGGATTGCTAGTCCACTTTGCCGAATTTGTACAAAAACTAGCCTCTAAATACAATGTCCAACTGTTCCTTTCCACGCATAGTAAAGAATGCGTTGATGCATTCTCTAGAACGCAACATGGGGATATGATGGCTTTCGCCCTACAAACAACACAGGATGACGCTGTAGATTTCCGATATATGGAAGGCGAGAAGCTCAATGAACTTATAAACATTATCGATCTCGACATCCGATAATCGCTTATGGAGAAGATCTTATTTGCATTATGCGAGGGACCACATGACGTGGCCTTCCTATATAGAATATTGCGGGTGAACGGACTCAAAAAATATTCGAAAACAATCGGTGCATTCCCTCCTCCATTAGACATATATTTTACCAAAGAAGCGGCAGGAGAAAACCTCGAACGGTTGAAACTAGAGGAAATACGGAATAGACGTCTGCCATCAGAAGTTCTCTCATACGGTGACAATGTACTTGTATTACTATACGCTATCGGGGGTGACTCCAAAGTTGAGTCCAGAAAAAGACTGCTGCAAGACATCGGATCCATGTACGGACGCATTCCCTTTGAGAAAGAAATCAGAACAGGAGCAACTGCCGAGTGTTCAGTACTTTATTTTTTCGATGCGGATCAAAAGGGAATTGATGCACGGCTACAAGAAGTTTGCAAAGAACTATCAGAAATATTGAAGCAAGAAGTCTCCCTATCGGGAGATCCACAGCAATATCGGCACGCCAATGGCATCACCTATGCCGCCCATATTTTCGCTGAGGCGGAGAAGCAAACCGGTAAACTAGAAGACATCCTCCTTCCACTAATGCAAAAGAATAACGAGGTGATTTTCAAGAAGGCCGAAGAGTATGTAACACTACATGATCCCCAAAGGCTTCCACGACTAAAAGTAAAGTGGAGTAATGAAGGATTGATGGAAGTGCGTGACAATAGTGACAAAGGAGAATATCACCGAGACAAATCAGTTATCGGCGTAGCAGCCCAATTGCAAAACTCAGGGGCAACAAATGCCGTCTGCATTAAGCATAGTGACTATCTGAACCGAGCCAAAATCGTTTCGGATCCCTCCTGCATAGAAATTTGGCATGCATTCAAAGCATTAATCGCTCCTTAAATTCACTGACTGATTTCTAAAGTTGGATTTTTTCTCCTTCAAACACTTTTCCATCAAAATTGAGGCTTGAGAACTACACTTTTCCATGTAATCATCAACTTTACTTTATCCCCGTATTCATATATACGTTCATTAAAGTAAAGTCAAAATAAGGGAAGGAAATGCCGTCGCAAATGGTACGCATCTACCTAAATGCGTGGAAACATATTACCGGACAATCCCGACCGACAAAGTTCACCGATGAAATACTCTACCCGGAACATGCGGAGAAAATTCTCGACACGCTGCATTTTTTGCTTCAGGGCGAGGTCGGGCGTGGTGCAGCACTTGTTATGGTATGCGCAAGGGACGAGGGATTGGTACGGGAAATTGTCCATGCGAAAATCGTTACCGAGTTCCGGCACGTAACAAAAACCGCCTATAACAATTACCTGCACGAGCGTTTCACGGAAAAAGAGAAAAGCAGCATCGTCGGAACGCTCCGTACCAAGATTGGCTACACGAAAGAGGAAGACGGACGCATTGTTTTCCTGCCCGACAAACCGAGCTACAAAAGCGTGTTCCTGCAACTGTGGCGCATGATGAAATCGCTGGCAGAATAATTTTCCTTTTCCCTCTTTTTCGGTTGTTATAACCGGGCAGGGGGATAAGGTGCGGGAGGTCATTTGTCGTCGTAATGCCCCTCTACGGTCAAGACCAACACGGTAACTTTCTCCTCGTATATGTCATAAATCAGGCGGTCGTTTTTTGATATTCTTCTGGAATATGTTATCGAATCGCCTGATTTAAGTGGTTCGGGGTGTCCTGTCCCTGTCCTCGGATGCTCCATCAACTCATTAAGCAGCTTGACGAGCTTCTTGTATTGCACGGGATTGGATTTCTTGTATTTCGATACAGTTTTTATCGCTATTTGGGTAAATTCTATCTTATACAAGCTCATAGCGTTTCCAAGAATTTATTAAGTTCTTCCTTTGTAGTGCAGGCCGTGACATTGCCCTCCCTGTATTGCCTGCGACCCTCTTCGAGCCTCTCTTCAAGCTCCGGGGAAAGGACAAAATCCTCTTCGTAAACGGGGGTCAGCATATAGGAGACCTTTCCCCTGCGCCTGATTACCACCTGCTCCCCATTGTCGGCGAGTGCAAACATGGATGCCTGCTTCTCCCGAAATTCTCTTGACGTGATCTGAATGACTGCCATAACTTTTATAATTTACATTGTGTACCAAAATCGGTACACAAATATAATGCCTTTTCCCGAAACCGTCAAACTTTTTGCAAAAAATCAGTCTCACGAGTGCGTTTCCCCTCTCATGTATTGTTAATTCCGTTCACAAAAATGTCTTCCGGTGTCCGGCAAGCAATGACAACCCGAAATATTCCGCATTTGTTTCAAAGCATTCCAACTTTGCACCACGAATCCGTGGCAGACCTCACTGCCACGGTGCAGTCCGGGCAGGTGCGAGGCAAATGTTTTGCCGTGAGGGTCGCCGAAAGAACTGCCTTGTCAAAGAAATGACTTCTACACATGATTTGGAATCAAAACAACCCGACACGATAGTCATCACTTCGGTCGATACATTGAAAACCGCTTTCCAGCAGTGGACGGAGGAACAGGAACGACAACGCCGTGCAGCCGAAAAGGAGGCCATGCTCGACGAGGAAACCGTCCTGCACCGCCTCGGCAAGAGCCGGGCCACGCTCTGGCGATGGAACATCTCCGGCTATCTCACCCGTTACAAGGTCGGCGGCAAGAACTGCTACAAACTTTCTGACATAGAACGAATAGAAGGAGGACACAAAAAATGAACGTGGAACAACTGACAGCGAGTATCGCACAGCGTGACCCGCTCTTGGCAAACGCAGTCAGCCAAATGGTCGGCTATATTCAGGACAAATGGGCAGCACCATACCCAACCAAAGAGCAGACGGAGACGGTCAATGCCTACTTGCATTCCGTCCATGCGGACGGTGACGGCACGATGAACGAGACGAACATCGCACACCGCAAAATTGCCTCGCAGGAGATAACCATTAACGCAATCCGTGTGCTTGACCATGACCAGCTCGACCGTTTGCAGGACGTGCTGAACCATATAGCGGAAGACAAAGGGTATTACATGCCTGAACGGGAATACGGTTTGGTCAGGTAGCTGACCAATGTAACACCATAATATCATAGACTATGTGTAAAGAGAAACAGACCATACACTATTGCACCATTCTTTCGGCCGGACAGTGGGATTTTCTTTTGGACGGCAGATTTTCAGGCATAAGACAGAAATGTCTGCATCGACTGATGACCAGTGCGGTACAGGCAAAAACCGTTTATAAAATCAAGGGCATTGAAATAGTTTTGGAGGTGGGACAGATCGCAGCTTCCGACGTGGAACTGGCGGAATACTTGGACTGCAACCGCAAGACTATCGGCAAGCTCATTGACAGCTTTAACAGGCTCGGTATGCTGACCACCCGAACCAACAACCGTACTTCCATACATACCCTGCATTTTCTCACGGGCTGGTATGCCGGGGGTGTCCTTATAACCAATCCGTATTATGTCAGACCTTCGGCTACCGCCAAAGGACAGACGGGCTATGTGCGGACACCTCTTTCCGTTGATCTGTCATTGGAGAATAGCCGATGTTCTGTGCCTGACGGTAGCCAAAGCGAAACGCCAAATGCGGACAGCACGGGAAGCGGGGAAGCCGCCCTTTCTTTTTCCCTTTGCTCGCCTGTGGCTTCCGACTGTCAAACTGGCAAGTCGGGCGACAAGGACAAAACCGACCAATCCTCTATCATAAACAGTGGAGAGAGAAGGCCGGACGATAACGGAGAAGAAAGCCCCAAAGAGGCGCAGAACGGCACGATTGGCGGTGAGGATAACCCGAATATAGGGAAGAGGAATTGAAAGGCGCAAAACGCCGGATTTCAAACGAGCCTCCGTTGGCGTGCGTGAGTGACCGTGCTTGCACCGGTATAGCCCACTATAACTTCTCCGCTACGCTCCGATGTTGTGGGCTCTCCCGAGGGGCTGGGCGTTGCCCCGTCCCACTTAGGGCGCTGCCCTAAGAACCCGGCAAGGGCGGTCTGCCCTGTGCAACCCGACCAAAGAGTGCCCCCCCTCTTTGGGAACTCCGCTTAGAGGTTTTCACCCCTAAGAACCCCAAGCAGGAAGTGACCCTCTCCCTGCACCCTCCGATTAAGGCTCTGCCCTAATAACCCATTGTGAAACTAAAAAGACAAACAAACTTATGGCACAAAAGACATCAATCAACATAAAGCCCTGCAACGTTGGAAGCAGCAGTCCGCATAACAGGCGGTCAGCGGAATACCTCGCCAATATCCGAAAGGAAAAACTATACATACGCACCGACCTCATGGCTAAAAATGAAGCGTGGGTAGCACCTGAACTTGGCGATACGTCATTGGCAGACCACTACAAGCAGATAGCCGCAATGGTCAAGGAGAAGACAGGCCGGGCAATGCAAACCAAAGACCGGGAACGGGTGAACAAAAAGACAGGCAAGGTGACCATTGTGCGTGGCAGCACCCCACTCAAAGAGGGCGTGGTCGTAATCAAGGAAGACACCACGATGAAGCAGTTGCAGAATTTCTGCGAGGTGTGTAAGCAGCGTTGGGGCATCACAGCATTGCAGATATTCATTCACCGGGACGAGGGGCACTACATCAATCCCGAAGACACCGCCACATGGAAGCCCAACCTGCACGCACATATCGTATGGGACTGGATGAACCACGACACCGGGAAATCCTGCAAACTGAACGAGAAAGCCATGAGCGAAATGCAAACCGCTTTGGCTGAATGCTTGGAAATGGAAAGGGGCACTTCAAAAAAACTGACGGGTAAGGAGCATCTGGAGCGGAACGACTATATCCTTGCCAAACAGAAGCAGGAAGCCGAGCAAGCCAAAGCAGAAAAGGAAGCCGCCCTTGCAGCCAAGGAGAAAGCCGAAGCGGAAAGGCTGTCCATCGAGGGAGAGAACAAGGCAAAAGAGCAGTACGGCCTTTCACTTGACAACGAGATTGCCGACAAGGAAAAGCAACTCAAAGACGAGCGAAAAGCGAAAATGGACAGCATTTTGGATAGTGTAGGCAGTATTGTAGGAGTTGGCAAATCCGCAGCCGTTGAAAAGGAAAACGCCAAGCTGAAAGCCGAGAACGAGCGCATTAGAAAAGCCTTTCCCAATGCCGTAAAGAACAAGGTGGAGGAACTGACAAAGAAATTGACCACAGAGAAGCAGGGAAGCCGAGCGACAAGCAATCATCAAAAAACGGGACGAGGCAGTCCGGCTACTCAACGAGCAGAAAACGGACGAACATAAACATATAGAACGTGCCATATGTGAAGCAACGGAAAAGCAGACGGAGATTATCGGAACTCTTAACCGGGAATTGCGTTGGAAATCCGTATTACTCGATACACTGGCCGATCTGTTGTACAGGGCAGGCGGCGTGTTATCGACTTCGCCACATCAAAACACAAATCCATATTCTCGCCCGACGAAGCTGCCGACATCAAACAGGTCATGCGCTCATACGGAGGTGAGGACACGGAACTGCAAAAAGCCGTTGGACGATGGCTTGTCGGATATGCGGAAAGCCGGGAACAGTCGGATGAAATCGAACTGAAGCACACATACAATGAGGTAAATGATATTGCGCAAGGAGCGTATGATTGGAAAATAGAAAAAGGTCAGCAAGGATTACAAAGATAATCACTGCAATAAAAGAGTGTGCAGCAGCGGAAGAAAACTGCTGCACACTACATTTGCAAACGGTCTTTATACTTTGATTATCACAAGATAATGGGCTGTGTAGTCAAGATAGCGAATTATGTCCGCAGTCCGCAGTTTAAGGTATCCGGTTGTAGTCCCGTCACTGCAGCCATACCATTCTTCATGAACTACTTCATCATCGAAAACGACTTTTACCCGATTCTTTGTATCGACAAGGGTACTTAAGGCTGTTGCAGCACCGACAGGAGTCTGCAGCATATCGTACAGTAATTCCGCTGGTGAAAATGATACCCGTGCAATACCGAGCACATGGCTGAAATCTTTTGACCGAAAAGGCTTGTCACCTTTCGTTACGAATAGATAAAAATCCGTTTGTTGCCGATTACACAGAAAAAGTGTCTTGACCATCTTCATAGCGAGTTTTTCATTGATGGCCACACAATCGTCCATTGTGATGGCTTCGTCCGTATCGACCCGTTCGAACGGAATATTCAATTTTTCAAGGGTTTCATAAACCGTCTTTTGTAACTCTGTCTTGAACGTAGCCGGAGCCACATTCATAATTTCACTTATATAAAACATGATTTTACTTTTTTGATTTTAATACTTTGTAATAATTCATAGCAGAGATGGATGCCAACATGATGATAATTCCAGCCGACTGCAACGGACTGATCCGTTCATGCAGGATGATTCGTGCGCACAGCACGGCAACCGGAAGTTCGACAGTCATCAGAATCGAGCTGATTCCGGCTCCGATTTTCGATATGCCCGCCGCAAACAGAGCTGTGGGAATCGTTGTGCCGATTACGGCAAGAAATACCGCCCAACCTGCAAACTCGTTGCACAGATAATTTCCAGACAAAACCGTTTTGCTGTTTATCAAAAAAATGCAGAGCGAGGAGCCGACCATGATCGTCATACTTTTCGACTGCCATCGTACACCTTTTCCGCATCTTCCGTTTGCAATGATATAAACGGCATAAGTCAGCGATGCACTCAAAGCCAACAAGGTTCCCTTTACAGAGAAAGTCCATTCGTCCGTTTCAAGTACACCCCCAGCCATGATCGTGCCGACCAAGATGAAAAATACAGTCAGCATTTCCAAACGTGAGGCATTTCGCTGGAATACAATCCATTCCAGCAAAATGCTCAACCATGTAAACTGCATTAGAATTACGATAGCCAACGATGCAGAAATGTACTGTACGGATTCATAATAGAGAAAATTCGTCAGACCGATGGCGCAACCTGTCAGAATCAACGGTAGAACATCCTTGCTTCGGATATTGCCATTTTCTGTTTTACGCAATAAAAAGGCACAAAGACCCAATAACAACGCAGCCAGAAATGCTTGCCAAAAGGACAATTCTGCTGCATTGAAGCCTCTTTGGTACGCGAACTTCACAAAAGAAGACATTGTACCGTACATGATTCCACCAAGTAGAACCATCAAAATGTATTTGAGATTTTTCATTTCAAAGTTGTTTAATTAGTCACCAAAAGGATATAAAAATGACTGAACAACCTTGAAACTAAGATTGCATAACATGATTTCCGCTATAATCCGATAGCGGAAAAGAGTATATCCGGTTGTTCAGCCTAAGGCTGCCACCGGGGGATTGTTCGTTGTGAAGAGATTAGAAATATACATATCACTTACTTTCAAAAATCGGGTGCAAAAATAGCAAAATCTTGTTTAAGAGAAAAAGAAAAAAGAATCATTTTGGATTAGCGGACATAATATTGATTCTGCAACCAAAGTATTAAATTCTTTTTGTGTGACATTATAGCGACATTTTTAGAATTTCACTCGTTTAAATATTTCTACAATACAATATTTATATGTTTTATTTTCAATAAATTAAATAGAATAAAGAGATATTTATCTATCAGAAGCCTAATACCCCAATCGCCTTACGTCGTTGGGAGGGTTACCATACAATCTGCAAGCAGTAGCGATGAGATTGTCCGCTATCGAGGTGATTATAAAGCGGCAAACGGATAGGCAAGGTGTTTTACGCGTATCGGAGAATTTAGCCTATACCTGTTCGTGTCGAGTAGGTATCCGACAAGAGGGATAAGAAAGAATTTGCCCCTTATAGTGTTGCCTCATCCGACAAGAACAGGGTTATATCTCGTTTGTCTTTCAACACCACCGTCCGAGCAATGACATCCCAGTTTTAGGTGCAGTTTCGGACAACTGAACAGTCTCCAATTTTCTTTTCAGTTATTTGCACGAAAACGGTTTACTTTAGTTTTTCTCCCTTATATATAAATACTAAAGTAAACTGAATTATATATGCCACGCGCGGCTGGTAAACTTTAGTCGAACAATCCGTTTACTAAATTGACTGCATCGTCCTTTTTCTGATTGATGATTTTGGCGTACACCTGTGTCATCTTCACATCTGCATGGCCGAGCAGTTTTGAGGTCGTGTAGAGGTCTGCACCAAGCGTCAGCATTATCGTGGCGAACGTGTGCCTGCTCGTGTGAAATGAAAACCGCTTATCTATTCCAGCCGCTTTCGCCCAAGGTTTGAGAAGCGTGTTTA
>OJMI01002066.1_pt1 | contig 19141 bp, 17 predicted proteins | sample 1597131 | NCBI WGS metagenome assembly OJMI01 (sample SAMEA2452116, study PRJEB22498) | human gut metagenome | reverse complement strand
GCACGTTCGGGATCCCGGGCCAACAGCCCTCGTCGCTTACTCCCCGGCCCGACCGTCAGATCGCAATGGACTTTTTCTTCATCTTGAAGGACAGAGACCGGACCGTTGTGCACCTGCGGGCGAATGTTACCGGGCTGATCCGGTATCTGCCGGGGCAGCATGGGGCGACGGCTCTCGAAGTGGAGGTGGACTTGCCCGAGCGCCTGCCCGATGTGGAGCCCGAGGGAGGAGGTTCCGGTTTTGACTCGGAGCTTATCGATTGGGATGTGATAGATGTACCCTTAACATTGAAATAAGATAGTGGTTATCAATAAATAATATTGTTTAAAACGTGATAAAGTAGAAAAAAGCGATTACCGACCGGACAGGGGAATACTCCTAATTTTCACCTTTGCAAGGCGAAAGTGAAAATAAAGAAAACGAAATTTTAAAAGATTAGCGAACAACACATAATTCGAATCAAAATGAAAAAGATCTTAATGGCTTTGGCCGCGGCAGCCATATTAGCAGGCTGTTCGAAAAACGAACAGGAAAACGTTGACGGCTTCACTCCGAAGCAGATCAAATTTACCAACCTGAACGACAAATTGACCCGTGCCGCAAACGATGGGAACGATCCTTACCGGGTTTATGCGGCTTGGAGTGGCGGGACGGGCTGGTTTATCAACGATCAGGTAAGCGCAAGCGATGTCCCCAGCGGCGGCCCTTACTACTGGCCCGCTTCCGGCAGTGTGGATTTTTACGCATGGGCTCCGGCAGACGTTGCGGCGACCGGAGCGTATCCGGCTCTCTCAATCGCCTATGAAGTTCCAGCAAATGCCAACAAGGATTTTACCATTGCCGCTCCTCAACTGGGCCTGACTTCCGGCACTGTTGGTTTGGCTTTTTCCCATATGTTGGCCAAGATCACCGTTACAGCCCAATTGCATGATGACTTGTCAGATGCTGGCTACCAACTCAGCACAACAGGGCTTACTGCCAGTCTGGATGTTCAATCGACAGGAGGAACAATCGATCCGACGGCCACTACTCCCGCATGGGCCTCTCCTAATTCAACGTCTGCAACCTATGCAGGAGCAGCGTCTTACATAATTATGCCGCAAAGTTCGGTAGGATGTAAAGTGAAGATTACAGCCGGCATAACGATAACGAAAAACGGAACCACAATCTACAGTGGCGATCTGCAGCAGTATACGATTGCGACTGGCAATATCCCCGCCGATAAGTTCGAAAAAGGCAAGCATTATTTGTTGAAGATGATTATTGACGCCGATTCGCACGGCGGCGGAACGGATCCGATCTTCAATATAATCGAATTCGAGTCTTCCATTGCTGAAGATTGGACTGCTGTGACGCCCGATCCCGAACTTCCCCAGCCGTAAATAAAGGAGACGTTTTGGTAACACAGGCCGGAAGAGGGTGATACCTCTTCCGGTCACTAAAGATTTAAAAATAGACACGGTTATGAATACTATCCGATTTATAATAATAAGCTTGACCGCAGCTGTTGCAGCTGTGTCCTGTACTAAAAACGAAATGGAAGGCTGCGGGTACGGTGACGGCAGGATCGGTTTCATTGGTAACCCGGGTGATGCCTTCACCCGCGGAATGCCGGTGGAATCGGTAGCGGACATCCCGGATATGGGAGTATTTGCATATTATACCGGCAACGGAACCTCCAATAACTGGGCGGCGAACGGAGCGACAGCGACCCCTGATTTTATGAATAACGTGAAGGTTTCCCACAACAGCGGCTCCTGGACCTACGACAATCCGGCCTACTGGCCTCAGGCCGCGGATGCGAATATCAGCTTTTTCGCCTATTCGCCCCACGCTGCCGCTGCTAACGGGATAACTCCAAATGTTACTACAGGCATTCCGACCATCAGCTATACCGTTCCCACGAACTGCTCCGACCAGCCTGATCTAATGGTTTCGGCTCTTGTGGCAGACCGCAACAAAACCAATAACGGCTCTGCACCTGTCAATTTTCAGATGAGGCACGCCCTGACATGCATCGGATTCAAGGCTTCCGGCAACGGACAACAAATAATTAAGCTTGAAATACAGGGAGTTAAGGTGGGCGGCATTTTGACAACCAATGCTGACGGAACATTCTCATGGAATATCGCTTCCTCCTCCACAGGAAATTTCGAAGCCACGGTGGATACGGATGTATACCTGGATACTTCGTCGCAGTTGGTCAATACCGGCGGCGGTTACTTGATGATGATTCCGCAGACTCTCCCGACCGGCGCCAGGCTGATCGTGGGTGTCGATGACGGGCGTCCGGATGTTGAGTTCGACCTGAGCGGAATTACATGGTCGCCCGGGCAGCGTATCAATTACAGTTTATCCGTATCCCCCGATGCCATCATTATGCTTACCCCGGAAAAAATCGTTCTTCCGCCTATGGGAGGTTTTTCGCAGTTCAACGTGATAGTAGAGAACGAGTCTCCCAAAGCCTGGGCCATATCGGGCACCAATTTCTATATTTGCGACAACCTCGCCGACCTGCAGGGCTGGGCGGCCGGAACGCTTACTGCCGCCAATGTGAAAAACCTGGATGGAACCATTCCGGTCATTGGTTCTTACAGCGGATCGGGAACGACGACGCTCTATGCATGGAAACCCACCTCTAACAACAGTACGACGAACGAAATAACGGGGACTATTGTCAATACGGACGATATGGACATAAAAATCAACCTTGTGCAACTGCCCGACTATGCGTCATCAGTGATACACGCCAGCTATATCCACGATCAATACGTCGGAGCATACTGGAAAAACAATCAGAAAGGGGAGCGTATCATACGCATACCTGTCAGTTCATCATTGCTCGCGGGAAGCTGGGATGCATCGGTATTCTGGCTGGGCGACGGATGGAGCGCGGGTGATATCGTATTCAGTACGGAGGATTCCGACGATGCGGGCATAACCTATAACCGCAGCACTGAAACTCCGGCCGATATGCTTTTACCGGCCAATGATGCCACTTTCAGCGTTTCCGGGCATTTGTCTTCGGCCTCAGGAAGCGTTGTCAGCGGAGCCGGCAACTATATTTCTTTCCGCATAGGCCTGACCTCCACCTATACGCCTACCACTGCCGTCCCTGTCCGCTATGCTTTGGTGTTGCTGCGTTACGGATCTCCCCAAAAATATCATGTAATATTTATACGGCAAGGGGAAGAGGCCGACTACCTGATGTACCCTGGCGATGGCGGTCGCGGTCTATCGGCTGTGCGTTTTTCCGCCTACAATGCCACGGCATCAGATATGGCCAATTCCAGTATTTATACCGATATCCAGGAAAATCTGTCGAATGCCGCGTTCACAGGCCGGAGCGCTTTATCAATGGGCACCTCTTGCTTCTCCGCAACGCGCTTATAATGCCGACATTACGACGGTACCGATGGGGTGGTTGTCTCAAACAAACCCAAACTTTTGGGAGAGAATAAAAAACACATACGAAACTTGTCCCCCGGGGTACCGCCGGCCGAACGACGGTTTGACTTCTGCAGTCGCGTTGAATAACTCGGCATTAAATATATCCAATTCGGAGATCAGGCAATCTTTGTACGCCAACCCTCCCATTGGGGGGAATCAATCAAACGGCAATATGAGATGGGGCTTTTATGCGGACGGTTTTTTTGACCGGAGAGCTCACAATAACCCCTATGTAGGGCCAGGCGTAAATGGGTATGATGTCAGGGAAGGCAATACGGCCGTGGCATGGGGCACCAAAGACATAGCCTACATAGGCACGCTGTTCTTCAACCCGTCAACGAACAGTCCCCGCCGGAATGCGTCCATTTTTGTGCCGGGCGCCGGATACAAATATTCTTTCGACGGAGAACTTATAGAAGCTGGACAGTGCGCGGCCCTGTTGACGGCCTCGGCTTCCGACACTGGGAATATGTGGTATCTGATAGGTACGGCTAATGCTCAGCAACTTGAGAGTTCGAAAGCTTCCGCTATGAGTTTACGGTGCGTCAAGGCGGAATAAGAAGGGATAAAATGGAGAGGACATTCGATTGTCACTGGATATACCGTTGATAATATTCTACAGAACTCTTAACTCTGTTAAGTCGTTAGTGTGCCGGGCAAGATGCGAGGTGACGTTCTTCTCGATTTCGCAGGCGGCGGCGATCTCCTTCAGGTAGAGATTATACTTCGCGTTGCTCATCACCGGCAGCAAAAAAATGCTGTCCCGTTTACGCTCGTACTTTTTGATGATGGATAGCGGAATATCGAGGAGTTTGACCTTTGCCGCAGTTTTGGTCTTTATCCGGTGGGTATCGATCCAGAGGGCGCCGTCATCGTCGGCGACCAAATCTTTGTCGGTCAGGGCGGTGGTAGTGGAATAATCGTAGCCGGTAAAGCAGCAAAACAGGAAAATGTCGCGAACTTTTTCGAGACGCTTGTTATCCGGCTTATAGTCGATGATACTTTCAAGTTCTGCTTTGGTGAGATACCCGCGATCTTTCTTGACTTTTTTGAGTTTGTGGTCACAGAAGAGATCTTTAGACATCTGGCCGTTCTTGAAGCACATAGTCGTGATGCGCTTGAAAATCCGCATCAGCTTTTCGGAAGAGTTTGTATCCAGCTTATACTCGGTTTTCAGGTATGTCTCAAAATCTATAACGAAATTCCGATCTAATTGGTAGAGCAAAATATCGTTCTTCTGCATTTTGACTTTCAAGAATTCCTTGAGCCGACGGTAGGTCAGGTCATACTTATTGAAAGTGGACTGAGCGAGGTCGATGCCGATTAGTTTTTCCTGTCGGTCGTTGAATTCCTCGAACACGGTCAGCAGCGTATTGCTTTTGATATTCGTGCCGAGGAAAGCACCCCGCATCATCGAGGCAGTCACGACTTCGTTAGCTTCCGAGAGGCTATGATAGTGCATATCATTTGCCCCTTGATGCTGTCGAGATAGCGGTTGAGCTGAAGTGCCTCTTTTGTCTGTACTGTTGCTCTGCCGGACTTCGGGTCCCAGATTTTTGCGGTTACCTCGCTTTTGAGGCTGAACTTCACTCTTTCGCCGTCGATGGTAATCCGTGCGCAGAGGGGCACCTTGCCATTTTTTTTCTTCAATTCCCACCTCGCGAGGAATAAGATTCTGAATGTGCTTTTCATAACTGTTTACCTGTCATTCAGATTAGGTAAATCGTTGAAGAACAGTTTGAAAAAAGCCTAAGTGTCCCACCTTTTTTCTCAAAGTGTCCCATTTTAGGTTCATATCGAACCGGTGGGGACACTTTTGGGATGCCAAGGTGTCTGAAAACGGCTTTCGGATGTCTTGCGAAGTTTTCGGAGAAGGCATGAAAAAACCCTCTGAAACATCGTTTCAAAGGGTTTTTGTCTGATTTTGGCGCGACAGCGTCTTTCGCTGTCTTAGCCTCTGGAGCGGAAAACGAGACTCTGACCTACGCCTTCCTTATGTATTGCTCATCAATGACTTCCCTTCGATTTACCGGGTTCAAATTCCCAAGTGGGACACCGGCGGGGACAATTCCTCGAAGCCGTTTTCTGTGGCGGTATTACCTCGCCCGAAACTGTTTACGTTCGGTTTACTGAATGCGAATATAGTGATATATTTAGATGAATCAATTACTATCAAACCGGGCTGAACCTAATAAGCCTATATCCGGGTGCTCTTCATCCCACATATCTTGGCTGTGCAACGGAATATATTTGGGATTACCAGATTTATGAGTTAAAGTCGTTGCTATAAAGAAAAGAAGATTTAAAAACTCGTTATAATATTTATAAATAACATCTCTCTTACCTTCAGGATTGTCCATCTGAGAAGACATTAAAACAAATGTCGAACCTTTTGGATATTCAAGTAGAGATAGCGTGTCGGAATCTAAAACAAAAGAATATTTGTTTATTATATTGTCGAGGGTATCCAACAACTCTTTTGTTGCGAAATGTATAAAATGGCTCCATGTACAATTTTGATATGGGGCGATTTTAGAGAAATCGCAATTTATAAATGCTTCTCGAAAATGGGCCGTATTATACATTTCGTTATATGTTTCTTTGAATACCGGCTTTTCTTTACTCGAAACTTTATAAATGCGATCCAATTTGAAAAGGTAAAAATTTAATGCTCTGCTGATTTCACGATAAGCAATGCTCAAGAGCCTGTCTTTCTCGCGTTGTTCTTTCTTTTTGATGATCTGATCAATGCAAAGAACAGTAATCCAAATACCAACAACGGTAATAAATAGGCTTGATGAAAACTGCTTTAGCCACGTTTCAGCAGCTATACCATTTGTGATAAAATGAACAATCCCGACAATAACAGTCACGATTGTCAGAATAATTATATAAGGATTTTTTTGAAGGTATTTTTTTAGTTTCCGCATTATGGCTTGTGTGGCTTTTGATGAGTTATCAACTCCTTCAAACATTCATCGGTACTCTTTATCAACCTTTCTCGGAGAAGTTTCTTTAATTCGCCGATCTTATAGTAGTATTTCCCACACAAGCTGGAGTGAGTGATTTTTCCGTCCGATCTCATTCGTTGCAATGTCCGCTCACTTATCTTTAGGAATCGGCAAACCTCCTGACTATCCACCCACCTTTCATCTTCGTTCTCAATCACCGGACGCTCCATCGAATAGATATAGTTAGAGAGTGCCTCTAGTTTATCCATCAGTTGCTTAAAAGCTTTTGACTCTATCGTTATTACTTCCATGTTAAACCGTTCTATTAAAAATCCATTAACTATGGAAGAATAGCCTACAAGAGTTTAGGTTGTTTATATGGGGGACCTATTTACTAATATGGATATTATATCAATCCTCTGAAAGTACAGGCAACTTCAGACGAATAACCCCGTTGACGCTGTTTTTTTCTATATATTCTTTAACATATTTCTCTATCTCCTTTTGATAGACAGCATTAATATTATTATAAATAGAGTAATATTTTTGTGCTACCTTCGGTTCAATTCCATTTATAAAATCTATCCACCCTTTAATTCGATTCAATTCTTGATTGCAAAAATCATGTAACTCACTTTCATTTTCGCATTTATATATTCGATCAATATGCGAGGATATGCCGTATTTGTTCATATAGTAGAGTTTTTGTCTAAGGCCATCTTTAAATCGTCTAGGGATTCTTGGCTGCAAAAAATCAGATACTGTAAGCCCTGTTACATATTGCGACTGTCCTTTTTTGTAATTTCTAGTCTTTCTATCATTCAGTTTGAAATCAAAAGTATTTATTATAGCCTCCACATCTTTGAGCACATCAACCTTATCTCCCGAAATACTAATATCATCTGCGTATCGGGTATATGTTAGATTTCTTTTACCGCAAAAATCCATCATTGCTTGATCGAGGTCTACGCATACAATATTTGCAATAATAGGACTCGTCGGAAAACCTGCTACTAACCTTCCTTCATAAGTTGATATATCTGCTAGCTTTTTCGCTATTGCAGAAATAAAACCAAGACTTTCAAATGCTTTAGCAACAGTTTCGCTAGATATGCTTTCAAAAAAATTCTCTATATCGATATTTAAAACATTTCTTTGGGATATATGAGGTGTTGCATTCGTAACTATATTTCTACCATTTAAAAATCCATGCACACAATCTAATGGAGTATAATGGCTATTTAAATAAAATTTGAATGCTTTAATAGGAGACGCAATTACCGTGAAGTCTATTTTATAAACGATTCTATAGCCAAGCTTCCTATTTCTTTTGGGTATTTTTTTCTCACGAACAAGATCAAAGTAGTCGAGAGATTCTCCGATAGGTAGTTTTTTTGCAAACAATATCGGAAAATCTTCAACGCGGCATCGTAAAATGCCGGCTAATCGTTCATCATTGATAACATCTGACGGAGAATACATCGCTCATAGTTAAAAAAGGTCAGGGGTTGTAAGGAAGCTAACTAGTGATCAATTCTCAATCGAATACGACTCGTATTCACAAATTTACATATTCCCCTGACCTTTAATTTCTTCAAAATTAATTCTTTTTTTCTGCGAATAAAATCCTTGATTGTGTATAGAGTGCAATAAACCAATTTTAGGAGATATAAGATTGAAATTTTTGATCATTCTGTCATCGGTTTTAGGCTGCAACATCTGAAATATTATATAATTAGCATAATCAATAATGCTTAAAAGAATATCATCTTTGGTATGCACTTCAATAGATATTGCGACTTCAGGTATCATAAAATCTCGGTTAATTATATGTGTAATTGCCGACAACACCTTCTCTATGCCAGCCAAATGCGTTGAAGGTTTAGAACCATACTCTTCAAAAACTAGAAAGTTCTTATTATATCGGTTATCGATAATGCGTTTCTCCAATAAAACGTACATTAGTTCATAATACACTCCTGACAAATCTATATGCTTAGATATTAAATCTGCATAAGCTGCTGATTTTTTATCAATCACTACCGAATATATCCGTACATTGAGAGTTAAAAGAAGCCTATAATATGCAGTTCGGATATCAAAATGATTTTCAGTGGCATGGAACCCTTGTTTTTCAAACTTTTCAAGGTCATAACCAGAATATGGATCGTTTAGAATTTCTTGATATAGATTATTTAAACTAGTGCGCAATAAGTCAGGGGTATCTGTTGTAAAGCAACTTATGATGAAGTACCTGTCTTTTTCATTCAAACAAGGATTTAAGGTGCCTGCTTCGTCAATATAATAATATAGCTCTGTGGGTATCACAGCCCTTTCTTCATTATTTTTCTCCAATGGCTTCATATTGCGCTAATTTAGTATTTAAATAATGTATTTCCAATACATTATTCATCTACCTTGATTTTGTTTCGATAGGCTATTTGAGCGATTAGTTCTCCCACCTCCCTTTTCTGATCCTGATCAAAATCACCAAGATATTTCTCAGTAGTGGAAATGGAGGTATGACCGAGACCTTTTGATATATAACTTACCGAGACATTATTCTTAAGGATAGTAGACCACGTATGGCGCGCCACAACCGTTGTGGCGCGATTATTTATGCCAAGCTTTCTAATTATTCTTCTCATTGACTCGTTGACCACTCGCACGCCAAGACGAGCCGCATCGTTTCGAGCTTCAGCATCCATTGCCTCGTCAAATACACCGAATATAAACTTATCCTTTTTTCGCCTCCCAGGAGTAGCCCATCGCTCAATTATTTCCACCGCCTGAGGCACAAGGAATAATTCAATTTCCGTTCTGTGTCTGGACGTGTATTTGGTCTTTTCTCGTATGAAATAGAGAAAACCATTTTTAATATTACCCCACTTCAAATTAAATATATCCACCATATTCATCCCATTGCAATAAAAGCTGAACAACCATGTGTCTCGCCCCCAGGCTTCTTCTTCGGTGGGCTGGTAGTTTATGATTTCTTATCAGTTCAAACTCTTCGAGTGGTCGCTTACTGGTCTTCGCCGTCGGAATCTGGTATTTATTATGAATACTTCTACCGAATGGATAATCTATTTCTTTTACGATGCCTCTAAACCGGGCTATATTAACAATAGCACGTAAGTGTCTTTGCTGTATTCCGATTGTCGAAAACGAGCATTTTCTCCTTAGCATATGACGCTCATACTTTTTCAGAAATTCAACCGTAATATGATGGAATTTGAGACGCTGTCGGAGTGTCATAAGCGACTCCATTGAGCGTTGGTACATCATTGCCGTACTGATTCGGTTTTCCTTTTTTAAGACAGCAATCTTCTCTTCATATGTTGCATACACATCAGTATGATCATATTTAGGAGCTTCACGTCCAAACATTCTTCTCTCGAATTCCTCGAACGTAAAATCATCTCCCAGCAGCCGAATAATTTTATTGGATTTTGCCTGAATCTCGATTATCGTTTCCCTTTTTTCATTAGCTGTATTGAACATAGAATGGGACTTGAGTTTGTCCCATTCTTTTCTGGTAACATAAATGTTTACCGGATAGCTTTTTTTTTGCTGTCGGTATATATTGACGAACAAGCGCAAATTATTATTTCCCCGACTTTAGCTCTCGGCGGAAATCAGGTCTTATAATTACACTTATTTCTAGATCAAATTTTCTGTAATGCATAGACTATATCGGGCATCTATGTTAGAGCCAATACGTACATGACTCTAAGTAAAAATATTTTTGTATATATGCATTATCCTTTCCAAATATAAGGACTTTTCTGTTCCTTTTGGCATGATCCCGCGACCTTTGGATTATGAGTCCGGTGCATTAGTTGGCGCCAATTCTCCTTGATGTTAATCTGCTGATTATCTTGGCATTGCGCCGGATTGAATGATTGTTGTCAATGTTCTTAACATCCCCTTTTTTATCAAACGAGGCACATAGTCGAGGCACAGGGATTTTTACGTTTTATAAATGATGTTTTTCTCCAAAAACGAACGGATTTTTAATCAGAATCCCGTGACCCTGGAAAATGATTTTTGCCGAATGATGTTTCATTTAATTTTTCTGCGAGTTTATCCATCTCGTTGCTGACGGTTTTATCTACAATGCGGGCGTAGATCTGAGTCGTGCTGATCTTGGTGTGCCCGAGCATCTTGCTGATTGATTCGATGGAGACTCCGTTGGCGTAAGTGACGGTCGTTGCAAACGTGTGCCGGGCCAGGTGCGAGGTCACGTTCTTCTCGATTTCGCAGGCAGATGCGATCTCTTTCAGATATTGGTTGTACTTCGCGTTGCTCATCACCGGGAGGAGGTAATTACCGTCTCGCCGGAGTTCGTATTTCTTGATGATGCCGAGCGGTATGTCCAGAAGCTTAACTTTGGCTGCTGTTTTGGTCTTTATCCTGTGTGTATCTATCCATAGAGCGCCGTCATCGTCGGCAACCAAATCTTTATCAGTTAGGGCAGCAGTTGTGGAATAATCGTAGCCGGTAAAGCAGCAAAATAAAAATATGTCCCGAACTTTTTCGAGGCGTTTGCTGTCAGGTGTGAAGTCAATGATCTTTTCGAGTTCGGATTTCGTTAGGTAGCCCCTGTCTTTCTTTACCTTTTTGAGTTTATGGTCGCAGAACGGGTCTTTAGGCATCTGCCCGTTCTTGAAGCACATCGTCGTAATGCGCTTGAAGATTCGCATCAACTTTTCAGACGAGTTTGTGTCAAGTTTATATTCGGTTTTCAGCCAGGTCTCGAAGTCCATCACAAAGTTTCTATCAACCAGACTCAGCATAATATCACTCTTCCGCATTTTGACCTTCAGGAACTCTTTCAGTCGCCGGTAGGTGAGATCATACTTGTTAAAGGTGGATTGGGCTAGGTCGATGCCGATAAGCTTTTCCTGCCGGTCGTTAAATTCCTCGAATACTGCCAATAGGGTGTTCGTCTTAACGTCATAGCCGAGGAAAGCATCTTTTATCATAATGGCAGTAACGACCTCATTGGCCTCGGCCAATTTGTGATAACTGGCTATGATCTGTCCTTTGATACTGTCTAGATAGCGGTTTAGTTGAAGTGCCTCTTTGGTTTGGCCGACAGCTTTCCCGGCTTTGGGTTCCCAGATTTCCTGAGAGACTTCAGCCTTGAGACTGAATTTTACCTTTTGTCCATCGAGAGTGATGCGCGCCTGGAGAGGAACCTTTCCGTTCTCCTTGGTCTTTTCCCATCGTGCGTAGAAAAGAATCCTGAATGTGCTTTTCATGTTTTACCTGTCTTTAATTAAGATTAGGTAAACCGACTGAAAACAGTTTAATCTCGGCAACGCGCTGTTAATCAAAATAAAACATGCTTAAGTGTCCCCCTTGAGTCTGTCAACTGTCCCCCTTCGTGGGTTATTTTCTTGAAGGGGGACAGTTACGGTACTCAAAGTTGTCCGGAAATGGCTTTTCGGTGTCCTGCGATGTCTTGGGAGAAGGCGTGAAAAAACCCTTTGAAACATCGTTTCAAAGGGTTTGTCTTGATTTTGTCCGTTTGTTGCTTTGGACTTTGAGCGGAAAACGACGCTCGAATTCCGCGCTCTATTCTGTTGTCAATCAAAGATTTTCATACATCTTAATGACCTTGTCCACACTTTAGCTGGACTGAAAAGAACCTATTTATGAGATATTTGCGTCGTTCAATTCCGACATCTTGCCTTACAAAAATAGCAAAAAACAATTAAATTTCATCTTATCACCATAAAATTTATTTCCGCCATATACTGCTGATTACCATCATGCTATAAACCCTCATCATAACCCCATACCCTATTTGATTTGTTTATTCAAAACATTATTGCGTAATTTACGTAACGACAAATACGCAATGCGCAATGAAGCCGAATAATCCTTTTTTGATCACCGGATACCATAGCCCGGAATATTTCTGTGACAGGGAGCAGGAGACCGAAGGCATGATAAAGGCATTGTACAACGGCCGAAACGTAACTTTGATCGCACCGCGCCGTATGGGCAAGACCGGCCTGGTCAAAAATGTTTTCTATAAACTCCGGGAACAGGAACCGGACACCGTGACGTTTTACATGGACATCTACTCGACGCAGTCGTTAGGCGATTTCATCCGTCTTTTTGCCAGTACCGTGCTCGGCAAATTGGATTCCGTTCCGCAAAAGGCTCTCAGCCGTGTCGGCCGGTTTATCAAAAGCTGCCGCCCGGTCTTTACCTTCGACGAACTGACCGGGCAACCCAAAGTTACTATTGATATAGCCCCTTCGTCCGAGGAAGCCACCCTCAAGGAGATATTCGACTACCTGCAATCATCCGAAAAGCGGTGCTATATCGCCATTGACGAATTCCAACAGATTGCGGAATATCCGGAGAAAGGTTTCGAGGCTCTGATTCGTTCTTATATACAGTTTGTTCCGAATATCAATTTCGTCTTTGCCGGCAGTAAACAGCATATCATGCAAGAGATGTTCCACTCGGCGAAGCGTCCCTTTTACCAGAGTACGCAAACACAGGTTATCGACCGGATTGAAAAGGATGTATACTATCATTTTGCTTCCGGCTTTTTTGCCAAGCAGGGTCGTGAACTGGAAGAACAGACCTTCGGGTATCTTTACGATGCCTTCGACGGACATACGTGGTATATTCAGACATTGCTGAACAGGCTTTACTCCTATCCCGAAAAACCGGATATTCGCATGGTCGATTATGCTATTGGAGAGGTAGTCGCCGAATCGACCTACACGTATGAAAATCTGCTGGCGGCTTATCCGGCGAGTAATGTTCGGCTGCTCAAAGCCATCGCCAAAGCCGGATGCGTAGGGGAGATCAATTCCGGGGATTTCATCGCCGAGTATAAACTCCGGGCTGCAAGCAGCGTCAACAGCGCCCTGAAGAAACTGATCGATAAAGAAATGGTCTACAAAACGGCGGACGGTTACATCGTCTACGACCGCTTTCTGGCCATTTGGTTAAGGCAACAGCCGTTTTAAACAGATAGAGATTTACTAATGAGACTCTTCCTGTTAAGAGCAGAAGTGTGAACTTTCAAAAAGCAATGGATTTTGCATGGTATGCCTCTGTGTTTTAAACTGTTAAGCAAAAATTAGAAGCTTGACTTAACGAATCTCTTCTTGTTACCTTATGTAATAGAACATGAAATGAAAGAGTTATTTGCAGTTGGATTAAGGTTTTTCTCTTAAAACTTTGATTTGCAGAAAAACGAATAAATCATTTTTATACAGTATCTGAGACCTAGCTTCCCCATTTACTCGGTGTACGACTTAGTTTTATATCATTATTTTTATTGTGGCGAATATAGTTGTGGCATTATTTCTCCATCTCAGATACTATCCTCAACTCCATATTTCTTGAGAAAGAACGCATCTAGTAGATCCTTATTTTGTTCTTCTAATACAAATTTTCTCTCGTATATACTCAATCTACATATCCCAAAATTATTAATGTAATTCCCATTAAGAGAGTAATAGGATGACGAGTAAGGCTTACTTGTCGTTTTAATATAATACCAGAATACCTTCGACTCCATTATTTTTTTTATTATAACCATTTCATCTATGGTATGACCCACAATTGCTTGGCCATTATAAAATAATAAATTTTCATCAGAGTTTATTATGCAAAAAGGTGACTGATTAGACATTTTCGGAAAAAATAACTTATTACGTACCCTTTCTAATGATTGGGTCCGTCCAAATGCATACCAATTCTCATATTTCCCCTTTCCTTTATCTCGCTTTGCCAATATGTTTCTTTTATCCTCAAGATATGCATATGCATGCGGATATAGAATCTGAAAGGCATTCTCATTTAATAGACAAGGCTTTTCTTCACTATTATATGTATATGGGAAAATTATTTTTTCTATGGCATCTTTTAATGCAACCTCTCTACTAAGCTTGTTTGAATTGAGAATATCTTTACAAATCTCCTTTTCAATCGGATAAACTCCGTTATTTTCAATATAATAATACCTATCATCCTCATTGACAGGCGAAAATATATAAATATCATTTCTCAAAGTAGCAATACCGTGTCGAGTATTATATACCTCTCCAAATGGCCGTCCTTTTGATTCTATCTTTGAAATTATTTTATTATCCTGAAGATTCCATCCTTTAAATGAATCTAGCCGTGAATAATAAACGTGTTCAAAATTCTCGTCACTTTGTGGAAATTCTGCATTTGGGGACTTGTAATATTTTATGAAGCTCTGCTGACTCTTCTCTATAAAGCAAATACAGGTATACGTACTTTTGGATTTGAATATCTGAAGTGTACCAAAGTCAATTATGCTAAATTTAACTCTGTTTTTAGCAAAATACTCCCGCAAAATCCGCCCGTTCAAACTCTTAAAAAAGGTATTCATTGTAATGAATCCTAAGACTCCATTAACAGCTAGATTCTCATATCCTATTTGGAAAAAAGGTATATAAAGGTCAGTGTTACCAGCATTACATACAGACCAATTATGTAAATTATTTTTTACAGAATCCTCTAAGTTTCGAGCACATACGTAAGGTGGATTTCCTATGATAATCTGGAATCCATCAAAATTATCATAATGATCTTCCCACTTGAAACTGAGTGCATCTCCTTGATGTAAATTAAACTTGAACTCCCGGATGTCTTCTCCCTCTGAAATAGCCAATAAGCTTAGTAATAATTTGCTACGAGTAATGGAGTATCCTTGAATATCAAGTCCGAAAAGCTGATTTTGAAATATTTTAGAATAACTATCTCCTGTTATCTTTTTCAGTTCTTTAGCTGCCGTATATAAAAAACCACTGCAACCACATGCAATGTCTGCAATCTTTGCATTATGAAGTTGGCCTTTTTTTCTTTCAAGTATTTGAGAAACAATATATGTTCGAATATTATCAGGTGTATAAATAGCCCCCGTTACAACTCTATCTGAAGGAGAAATAACGAATTCAAAAAGTTCTATCAGCTTTTCAATATTAAAAACATCTATTTCTTTTTTTATTATATCAACAAAGGCCAATACCTTTTTTCTATTATCTAAATCTTCTTCGCTAATATAATATGCTTTCAAGAGAATATTATTGTCAACATATATTTTATTGACATGCATATATGCAGACACAATAAGCTTATCTACTTCTAAAGGAATTGTGGAAAATAATTTGAGGTATTTGAAAATATTTTTCATTCCTTTAAATAGAGTTGTAATAATCCATAAGTTCGTTATGACACGAAAAATAAGCTAAAGCATATTTCCCCGCATTTGCCATTATGTCTTTATGCTCATCAGATGTCTCACTGTATTTTCGACTTAATGTCATTAATCTGTCAATGGCGGTTTTTAATTTCTCCAATTCCCATAATAACCTGATCGCATAGTCTCTCTGATCAAATTTAAATCCGACCTCAACCATCCATTTCCCCAATTGGGTATGCCATCTTATACTGCCATTTCTAGTCCTATAAAGATGCAGATCGAAGTCATTACTGCATGGGTCGACAAATCCTTCATTATTTACATGAGAGATTGCTGTATTATTAGAAGGCCATTTATTTAGTTTGTTATTATTGCAGAATTTGCAGGAATAAACAAGATTGTCATATTGACACAAATCGATCTCACCAGTTCGCTCGCATAGTTCTTTGGGAATGAAATGATCTACTTCGAAATAAGTATGTCTAAAACCATCATATGAACCACAATATGCACAATGTTCATGAAAGTCCTGCTTTAAATCAGATTTATGTGCAGACCAATTATGACCACTCGGATTCTTAGATGGGTTGGATCTTCTTACAGGTAATTTATCTCTTACTTTCATCATCGATTTTTTCTAATAATGATTGAATGTAAGCTTCCGCATCTTTTCTGGCTTGTGATATCTTCTCAAGGGTTTCGAATGACTTTAGACTTTCGGGAACTTCGCTGATACTCATTTTGTCTAAGCATAATAATTCGTTCTGAAGAGATAAAAGGTCATTTTTTTCTTTAGCATTGAGCCCTCCAGCCTCTTCCTTATCTAACAATTCAGATATCTTTTCCTTTTTGCCATTAATATACGTTTTATATTGTTCAATACTTTTGGTTAATACCTCGATAAAGTGATGTGTCCTTAAATTATAGCCCTCATCTTCAGGGAACACTATCTCTTTATCAAAGATTAATTTTAAATCGTCTACATCCGGTTCTGCCTGATCTACTTTATTGGTAAATATAATATGAGGAAACAATGGTTTATTCTCATAAACATATCTTTCAACTACATCTCCATTAAACGGAATAACATTACTTTCATTCAGCCGAAAATCAATCATCAGAAGATCAATATTTGAGCTGTAGACCTGCTCCATTAACTCTTCGATAGTCATTCCTTTATGAAACTCATAACCAATTACTTCAAAGCCATAAACACGAAGTTTTCGTTTGTACAGTTTGACTTGGTTAGGATCTTCGTCAATATATCCGATTTTGTATCTTATACTCATGGTATTATTTGTGCAAAATAAATGTGATTTTTACGGCAAATCCAACTGAGGGCTCGAGAATTTCTATATTACCATTATTATCTTCAATAACAGACTTCACAAGATACATTCCTAGCCCCGTGCCTATTTCATTTCCATTTCTGTCTTTTTTTGAGGTTGTAAAAGGCAGAAAGATATCCTCTTTATTGTCAAACAACGCTTTATCTAAACCTTTCCCGTTGTCTGAATAAATTATTTCTATTTTATTATTAGTCAATCCAAACTCAATGGAAATGTTTCTTTCATCCACATAAGTGCGCTGTTCAAAAGACTCTATTGAATTATTAATAAGGTTAGAGAAAATGGTTGTCATGTCCATCTCAAAGGCCCTAAAGTCATAAAATGTATCGCCCACATTGTCATTAACTATAAGGCTGATATCTTTTCTTTTAAAAATCCTTTCCCAGGAAACGCCAAGTTGTTTAAAAAACGCACCAAAATTTAATCGGCCCCTAGTTCTTTTGTCTTTTCTTATTGCAGTAAGAGTGTAATCCACCCAGTGCTTAACTTTTTCTTTGTCTTCTTTGAGAAGTTCAAAAATGTCGATAGTATCTTCGTACTCCACTGTTGAATATTTCTCTTTTGGAATCAAAGAAAAAACATTCTTCTCAAGGGTATCAATCTCTGAAGCATTATTACAAACTTCTTTTAATTCATGTGAGAATGAAGAAACAATCAAACCAAGACTAGCAAGAGACCTTACTTGAACAATTTCTTTATTTTCTTCATTCTTTTCACTTTCAATTATAGTCCGAAAGGATTCTTTGAAAAAGCCTTCATAAGTTTCCTTCTGGTCTTTCTCATTTTGCTCTTTAGCCGATTTGCGTTCTTCTATAATTTTGAAAGCTAATTCTTCCGCCTTCTTCTGAATCTCCGTCTCTTTTCTTTTCTCTGCTTCTTGTTTATTAAACAAATAAATCGGATTTAATATCCGAGATCTGTCCATCTCAAATTCATGAATAATTCCGGTTATAATGGTTTTAAAAAGTTCGAATGTCTCATTTTCTTGTAAACCACCACGGTCAGACTTGTCTACTAGTGATGGATTATATTTTCTAGAGATGGATATGATACCAGCCACAGATTCATTATTAACACGCCAATCTCCAATTCTCTGACCTGCACCAGCTGGACTTTTTGCAGCCCTAAAACCTAAACCTAACCAATCATTTTGGGGATCGCCGTAGGGTCTTACTCGAAAGGAGTCTCGATAAATTTTAATTCCTCCGAATCTTTCCAGAGTGGCCCTCCTTTCTTTTGGAATAATATCCTTATAAGGGTAACCTTCTTTTCTCGAATTTGCTAATTTTATATAATTAAACGAAAATTGAAAATCTCCAATACCCCTTATTGCCTTTCTCTGGGCTTCATTGATATTCCAATAAAGGATTTTTTCAATGCTTTTAGAATATTGAAAGGTTTTCTTTTCAATGGTTTTGAGATCAAATGGGAAAGAGAGTTTTTCATAAAGATGCCCATATTTTTTGTGGTAAGTATAGCATCCAATAGAATAGATAGTAAACAGTTATTCAGGAATAGCAAAGCAGTCTAATAAACAGCTATTTAGCGTCTTGTCAAAGTTCATATCGAACAACCGACCGACAATAGAACCGGTCGGATTTGATGCATATTTAATGCACGAACCTTGACAAACGATTATCAGTCCACCATAGTCCATCTTCGATTGTTGAGTAAAAAAGCATGTTGGACTTCTATGGACTCCCATAGACCGAGATGGACCACGATGGACATCATCCAGTGTCTAAGTTTTTACCGTTAAAAGCCTTCAAGCCGCGACAGATCCTTAGACACTTTAGTCAGTCCACAACCGTCCACGACAGTCTACCATCGTCCATCTCAGTCCAGCATAGTCGAAGTCTAACCTGTTAGACAAGGGAAAGTCTAACTTAACGTGGAAGAGTCTATGCAAAACAGACGAGCGAACATCCCCATGCGGGAAAAGAAACAAAGAGGCCCTGTATCGGGATCGGACGTGCAGATTTACGCAATTAAACGGTTCTGCGCCGCATCCGATTGCAGCAATGAAATTAGCGGACACACGGGACAGTATTGCTGCCAAGCATGCTACCAACGCGATTATTACAGGCGGCATAAAAAGAAGATCGCCAAACAGCGCGCTGCCCGCAAAGTTAAACGAATGCTGTCCCCGAAGTCGTAGCACAGCGAGCCGGGCATCACAG
>OJMI01002060.1_pt1 | contig 19187 bp, 21 predicted proteins | sample 1597131 | NCBI WGS metagenome assembly OJMI01 (sample SAMEA2452116, study PRJEB22498) | human gut metagenome | reverse complement strand
CAGTAAAGGCTTATAGCCGCAGAGAAAACCGCGCTTTTTAAACGCGGTTTTTATTTTGTATTGTGATGGAAAGAGAAAATAATAAAGTTGACAAATAGTTGGTAGAGCAACCACAATAAAATCAATATAATGATGGTGAAAAGGAGGAAATATGTATGATGAAGGCAAGTGTATTTATAGCTTATATTCTTTTGTTGATGTATTTTGTAGTTGGTGTCGCATTTATATACTTATTCGTGTTGCTTGTTAGGGCGTTGAGAAAATACATTAAATCTGAACCTGTTAGAAAAGAGAAAGCAGAGAGTGCAAAGTCACTTGGAGAAGTGATTAAAAGATATCGTACGCAACGCAAAATGACTCAAGAATTTGTGGCAGAGTCTTTAGGTGTTTCAAGACAGGCTGTATCAAAATGGGAAAGTGGTGCATCGGATCCAAGTACAACGAATCTAATGGCTTTAGCTAAGCTATTTGGAGTCACTGCTGAAGAAATTTTAAAGGAAGTTAAATAAATTCATTGTATAGTCGATGATGAAAAAGAAATATTACAACAATTATTGAACGATGAGTAAAGGAAGTATGAATATGAAGATTATTAAAGTTGTAGATGATGAAGAAAAAAAGAAAATCACAAGAGCCATATTAGAAGCATTGCCTGAATGGTTTGGGATTGTAGAAGCAAGAGAAGAATATATTTTTGATAGTGTAGGAAAAGATTTCTTTTGTACTATGGAAAAAGATAAGGTCGTTGGATTTTTGTATCTTAAACAAACGGGTAAAGATACGGTTGAACTAGCTGTAATGGGTGTGTTAAAAGAATATCATCGTAAAGGAATTGGAAGAGCATTATTTGAATACGCAAAGGAAAGTATAAAGGAAAGTGGATATTCGTTTATCCAGGTAAAAACAGTGAAGATGGGAATGTATAAAGATTATGATTGTACAAATCGATTTTATATTTCATTAGGATTTAAAGAATTTGAAGTGCTTTATACATTGTGGGATGAAAATAATCCTTGCCAAATTTACGTAATGGGAATATGAGGTGACAAAATGGCATCAACTAAAGAATATTTAGATTTTATAATGGGGCAATTATCAAATTTAGAAGAAATTACGTATCGAGCTATGATGAAAGAATATATCCTCTATTATCGAGGGAAAATCATTGGTGGTATATATGATGATCGATTACTTGTTAAGCCTGTAGAATCCGCAATTCATTATATGTCAAAAGTTCAATATGAATTACCATATGATGGAGCCAAAGAAATGTTGTTGGTAGAAGAAGTGGATAACCGGAAATTTTTGGAAGGTTTGTTTCAAGTGATGTATGACGAGCTTCCAAATCAAAAAAGGAAGAAATAAATTATGGATGAGTTACTATTTTCCAAGAAATATTATGTTAGAAAACTACAAAAGAATGATATTGATCAAATATATGGTCTTTGTAGTAAAAATCACTTATATTATCAATATTGTCCTCCTTATGTGACAAGAAAGAGTATTGAATCGGATATGATGACTCTTCCAGACAATATTGATATTAAAGATAAGTATTATGTGGGATATTTTAAGAACGAGAAGTTAATCGCAGTCCTTGATTTAATTGATGGATATCCAAAAAAGGATATTGTATTCATTGGATTCTTAATGATAGATATTAGTGTACAAAAGAATGGGGTTGGAAGTGCAATAGTCAATGAACTTATTGATTATTTAACAACACTTAAATATAAGGAAGTTCGCTTAGGTTGGATAAATGGAAATCTTCAAGCTGAACACTTTTGGCTTAAGAATGGTTTTTGTTCTATAAAAGAAGGTCGTGTAGTACTTGCGAATCAACTATTAAATAAATTCTTCACTGATTGATAGATATTTATCGGCATAGATACTTTCTTTTTCCCAGATGATGTCAAAGTCGTGTTGTAATTTAAAATCATCTAAAGTAATTTCTTTGAGTTCTTTTGATTTTAATTCTTTTTCTACAGCTATCTTATATAGAAAAGAGATTCCGCAATCTTTTTTCAATAGATTCATGATGGTATGCATATTTTCTACTTGCGTATAATGTATAAAATTTGAAATGTGTAAACCGTGGGCAATTAGACTTTGTTCAAGAATGTTTCTTGTTCCAGAGCCTTTTTCACGAACCAAAAGATGTTCAGATATTAGATCATGAATAGTATGGGGTTCTTTATTAAATTGATGGGATGTAGCACAGACGGCAATATAATCTTCTGTGCTATATTTTTTATGAGAATAGTTTTCTTTTGGATAATTTCCTTCGACAATAGCCATACTGATTTGTCCATGGTCAAGTAATTCGAGCAGTTTAGATGTGTTGCCATAGTGAAGGTGGATGTTGATTTCTGGATGATTTTGAATAAAGTTTGCTAATTTATCTACAATCGCATATTCACCGATGGCCATAGTTACTCCAATGGAGAGAGTTTCAATGTTGGATGTAATATTGTTGATTTCATTCTTTAAAGCTTGTTCATTATTCTTCATTGTTAATAAATGTTTATATAGTATTTGACCAGATGGAGTTAGACTTAATTCTTTATTCTTATAATTGAATAGGATTGTATTGTATTGTTTTTCTAAAAAATGAATGTGTTGCGATACAGCAGGTTGTGTGATATTTAATTGTTTGGCAGCTGCTGTAAAATTTAATGTTTTGCATACAGTAAGAAATGTTTCAGTTCGATAATCTAGCATATGTACCTCCAATGATAAGAAAATATTATTATTCGATAGAATTATATAATTTTACCTTATTGTTGTATAGTGCTACAATTCTCTTCATGGAGGGAATTATTGAATGAATTTTATTAATAAATATGGAAAAGGCATTTTAATTTGTCTTTTAATTGCGATTCCATCATGGATCATTGGAAAGATGTTTCCAGTCATTGGTGGTGCTGTCATTGCGATTCTTGCAGGAATGATTATCGCGATGTTTTGGAATGATAAAGGAAAAGCAGAAGCTGGTATTAAATGGACTTCTAAGATAGTTTTACAGACGGCTGTTGTATTACTTGGATTTGGAATGAATTTAGGTGTTATATTTGAAACAGGGAAACAGTCTTTACCAATCATTGTTTGTACAATTACTACATCTTTAGTACTTGCGTGGGTTATGAAAAAGGTTTTAAAAGTGCCTTCAAATACATCGATTCTTGTCGGTGTTGGTTCATCTATATGTGGTGGTTCTGCCATTGCGGCAACAGCCCCTGTTATTGATGCGGATGATGATGAGATTGCCCAATCTATCGCAGTTATCTTTTTCTTTAATGTATTAGCCGCTATTTTCTTTCCAATGTTAGGAAAAGCACTTGGCTTTGATACAATGCATGGCGATGCCTTTGGTATTTTTGCAGGAACAGCTATTAATGATACATCAAGTGTAACGGCAGCGGCTTCAACTTGGGATAGTATGTGGGGTCTTGGTAGTGCCACATTAAATAAGGCGGTAACAGTAAAATTAACTCGTACACTTGCGATTATTCCAATTACACTTGGACTATCTTTTATTCGTGCTAAAAAAGAAAGACAAGCATCAAACTTTAGTTTGAAACGTGCCTTTCCAATGTTTATACTTTATTTTATTTTGGCAGCAATCTTTACAACTGTATGTGTAAATTTAGGAGTAGACTCTAGTGTATTTGCACCACTTAAAGAATTATCTAAGTTTTTGATCATTATGGCTATGGCAGCCATTGGACTTAACAGCAATGTAATTCAGTTGATCAAAACGGGTGGAAAGCCAATTGCGGTCGGTGCAACATGTTGGTGTGGTATCACAATTGTAAGTTTAGTGATGCAGCATGTAATGCATATTTGGTAAATTTTGAATTATAAAGAAAGCGTATCAATAAATTTTTGTGTGGCAATATTGGTTGCACGACTTGCATCCTGGACAAGAAGAATATCTCGTTCAGGATTTTTTATATTTGTTTGAATTTCAAAAATATCAGAATCCTTAGAAATTAATTCTTTAGGATAGAATCCAATGCCAAGGTTGTGTTTGACTAATGGAAGTATTTGATCGGCAGTAGCCACTTCTAAATCGGTATGAAAAGGGATTTGGTGAATTAAAAATAAGTTTGAATAATAGGTATATGTACTTGTATTTTTGCCTAAGGTAATAAATGGATAGTGCGAGATTTGTTGAATGTCTAGAATCTGGTTGCTTAAGCTTTCATATTCTTTTCCACCAATTAATATTTCTTCAAAGGAATAGAGTGAAGTTGCACGTAATGGCTTTTTGATATTGATCGGACTTGTGACAATCGCAATATCGACAATTCCTTTTTCTAAGGCATCAACAGCTTGAATAGAGGAATGGTTGGATAATTTGATTTTGACTTGTGGATAGGCTTTGTGGAATTGTTCAAGTTTGGATAATAAAAAGATATTTAGAGCCGTTTCACTTACACCAATTGATATATGTCCATGTTCTAAGGTTTTATTTGAAAGGATTTCACTTTCTCCTTGGTAAAGTTGTTCAATGGCTATCGCAACATGTTCATAGAGTTGTTCACCTTCGGGTGTTAGAGTAATACCGGAATGAGAGCGTACTAAAAGCTTACATCCAAATTCACTTTCTATGTTGTTCATGGTTCTTGAGATGTTGGGTTGGTTGTTATGTAGGATTTGAGCGGCTTTTGAAAAGCTTTTATATTTAGCTACATAGTAAAAGATGCGGTAATAGTCTAGTGTCATTGTATAACCTCCATATAATTTTTGTATAATGTATATTTAAAATATACATTTCACATATTTTCTTGGAGTTAGTATAATACTTTTAGTCTGAGTAGGCAAGCCATCAAAACAGATACAAAAAGTGTGTTAAAGGAAGACTTCTTGTATCTGTTTGTCGAAAGGATTAGAAAAGAAGTGAGAATCATGCCAACAATTTTTCCTAGGGAAGAAAAGGCAGAGGCTTTGTTTGATAAAATTGCCAAGGATCCTAGAGCTTGTAAACGATTAATGGATGCCTTTTATGAAGGTGTTGCCTGTGATGAGGATTCAAGCGTAGAAGAAGAAAGGGTACTTGTGGATAAACAAGTATTTACCAATGCACTATTTACTGCATATAAAAATAAAGATCTGTCGGCATTTTTAATGGCCGTATGCGGCAATAGTATGTTTGACTTATTAAGAAATGCATTTTTGATTCCATTGCGATTTAACGATAAGGGAAAAGAGAATCCGATTCTTTTAAATGATGAGGATGGAAATATTATAGAAAGTGATATTCATATTCCTGAATCAAAGAAGCATATGTTTAAAAAGCTTGTAGAAAAAAATCGATACTTAGCGTATGGTTTTTTAGAGCAGCATAGCTTTAAAGAGGACATGTCCATTCGAACTATTCAAAATGAATCGCATTTAGGTATCTTAGTTGTCCAAGAAATGCCGGAAGAGGTTCATGAAAAGTTAAGTGATGCACAAATTTATTCTGACTTATGGGATTCTATGATGAAGCTTGAAGATTTGTTGTATAATGCATTCTTCTATTGTGGTGATTTTAAAGGAAAGTATTGTGTAGGTGTATTCTTGCCATTTACACATTTTGAACATAATTTAGAAAAGAATATTGAAGTTTCAAATAGTATCTTATATGAATGTATACAAAAAATGCTGGGCGATTAAACTCAGCATTTTTAAGTACAATAACGAAATGAGGGATCGGTTAAGATACGGGCAAATATAAGTCCCATTGGAAGGGCCAAAACAATCAATAAAGATTGAATGAACCAGTTAGCTCCAATAGACATGGTGGATGTGAGTTCGAGATTATAGATAGCTCGATACATATATAGGCCTGGAACCATAATCACAATGGATGGTACGGTTATCGCAATTCTAGGATATCCTGTATTTCCTTTGATCATGGAAGCAAGTAGTCCGGCAGTTAGTGCGCCAATAAAGGCTGCGGCTGCAGCAGGTAAAGATAAATCGACAAGTGTTAGTCGTAATGTGTTTGCGATGGCTCCAATGCATCCGGCACTGGCGGCTATTTTTTTTGAACTGTTAAACATAATGGAGAATCCAAAGACGCCTCCAAAACTGGTTAATAGTCTTAAAAGTAACTTAGTTGATGTTGAAATGTGTAATTTTACAAAATCAACGGGTTGAAGATGTAAGACTAAAGCACAGATCCATGCAGTAAGTGTGGCAGCTAAAATAATGATAATGGCATAGGCAAGTCTTTCTATACCAGAACGAAGATCTAATTTAGCTAAGTCAATACCGCTTGTGATGAAAGGAAAGCCTGGAATTATGAAAAGCATAGAACAGATGTATCCGGCTTCGTGTTGTGTGGATATGCCAAAATAGGTTTCTAAAAAATTAAATAATAAGGCATATACAAGACAGGCTAAGGAAACACTGGCAGCGACATTTAAGAATAGAGTGTAGTTATGTTTAATCAGTTTCATTCGAAGTGTATTGCCAAGTCCCGCCCCCACAAAGGCACAAAGCATTTCAATGGGGCCTCCACCAAGTAGAAAGGTAAAACAGCTACATGCAAGAGCAGCAGCTAATCCTAGAATAATGGGGGAGTAGCTAGAGTGAATGCTTTCGATTTGGTCTAATTGATTGTGAATCTCATTGCATGTGCATGTTTTGCATTCGTCTTTAAAGTGATAGACAAAGTCTTCCATACGAGCAAGTTTAGATGTATTGACACTTGTATTATGTAAAGACAAAGATTGGGCGTGTGACTTAATTCCATCAATGCATGTGTAGGAAATATTTGTAAGTCCAATGTCGGCAATACATGTGATATTTAATTCACTAGCAATGGTGTTCATTGAACTTCTAACTCGCCAGGCACCTGTACCACAGGCTAGAAGCATCAATCCAATTCTTCCTATAACGGAGGATTTTTCTGTAAGACTTGCATTTTCAATCTTAACTTTTGAATCTTTGTTTGTATATTCGTGCCACGGAATTTCCATATGGTTTTTCATAAGATCATCTCCTATATCATTTATATATAATACACATAGTATAAATATATATTCGATATTTAATTCCATGAATAGTATAGTCAAGAAAAAAAAGAAGTCAATTTCTTAATCGACTTCTTTATGAATCCACGTCATTAATACTTTAACAATATATGCTTTTTGTTTGGGGCCTAGTGGCTGATTGGGTTTGATCTTATGCCATTTATATAAACATTGTCTGCAACAACAGCCAGTAGCATGTTGGGCAATGAATACAGGGTGTCCTTTGAAAGGCGTTTGTTTACCGTCGTTGGGTATATAGGCTGGAGCTAATCTTTTTTCAACAAAATCTATGGCATGTTTTTCAATGGTGTCCATTCCTTTGGCTTGTATATACTCTTTATCTTTTTGTTTCAAATGAAAACTACTCCTAAATTTGGAGTGAGATAAGCGATTAAAAAGTTGTTCAAACCATTCGGATTCTGTCATAGTTTCTCCTTATATATATAATAAAAAAAACCAGCTAAGCTGGTTTCATAATCAAGTGGCGCCTGAAACAAGACTCGAACTTGTGACCTGCCGGTTAACAGCCGGATGCTCTACCGACTGAGCTATTCAGGCATTTGCTTTTCACTTGACTGCTTGTATATAATACCAAAAGATGTTGTGTTATGCAAGTACTTTTTTTAAAATTGTGATATATTATTTTCTATATGGAGGGATGGACTATGTTAGATGCGATTGTAATGGATATGGATGGAACTTTATTGGATCCAAATAATAAAATTTTACCGGAAACAAAAGAGGCTTTAATTGCTTGTCAAAAGCAGGGGACAAAACTTGTCCTTGCGAGTGGTAGAAGTTATACAAGATTACTTTCATATGCTAAAGAATTAGAGATGGATGTATATGGTGGATATTTATTAGAGGTAGATGGTATTGCGTATTATGATGTTCAAAAGGATGAGCGTCATGTTTTAAAACAGATGTATAAGGAAGATGTTGAGCCTGTTTTTGCGTATTTGATGCATAAAAATTGTGAGACAATGGCTGTATTTAATGATGGATTATTTGATTATATTCCAGATCATATAATGGAAAAGAAAAAGGCATTAAGAAATGCACAAGAATATCCAAAGGATTTTCCTTGGACGGGTGGTCCTTGGTCTTGGCTTGCAGATATGCGTGATGGATATCCTAAGATTACGTATATTAAGGATCTTAGTGAAATTCAATATCCTGTAAATAAGATTCAGACAATTGAGGATGAAGAGGTAACTACCCAATTGGCTTTGGATATTCAAAATGAATTTAAAGATCAATATGAAGTGTTCCGTACTTGTCCTAGAGAACTTGAAGTATTGCCTAAAGGATATAGTAAGGGAGCTACTTTAGTTCGTATGATGGATATGTTTGGTTGGGATAAGGATAAAGTCTTCACATTTGGTGATGGCGAAAATGATGTGAGTATGTTTGGTGTTGTAACTCATAGCTTTGCGATGGGTCAGGCTTTGGATTATGTAAAAGAAAAAGCAGCTCATGTGACCAAGTCCAATGTGGAACAGGGCATTGTAGCTGCTTTAAAGGATTTTAATATTTTGTGATATAGCTAACAACAAGCTTCATTGTGCTTTCTACACCATCATAGTGTGTTCTTTCCATTCCGTGGCTAGCATGAACACCAGGGCCAATCAAGGCTCCTTTGATGTCGTTACCACCGCGTAATGCGGCACTGACATCTGAACCGTATTGTGGGTAGATATCAACGGCATAATTAAGCTTGTTTTCTTTTGATAGTTCAACTAGACGAGTAATCATTTCGTAGTCGTATGGTCCGCTTGAATCTTTTGCACAGATAGAAACGTCTTGTTCAGTACAAGCAAGATCTGTACCGATGCATCCCATGTCTACGGCTAATAATTCTTCAACTTCTTCTGGAAGACAACTTGCTCCATGACCAACTTCTTCATATGTACTGAACATAATGACTAAGTCTCTTTGAGGTGTAATGTTGTTGTCTTTTAAGTATTTTAGTACGCCCATTAAAGCTGTAGCTGAAATCTTATCGTCTAAGAATCTAGATTTAATGAATCCACTTTCTGTGATTTGTGTTTTTGTGTCAATACAAATGAAGTCTCCGTTGCAGATACCTAATTTTTCAACATCTGCTTTTGAGTGTACAACTTCGTCGATACGAACTTCCATCGTATCGTCTTTTCTTTCTAATGTAGAAGCATCTGGATATACGTGAACGCTTGGTGAACAAGAAAGAATGGTTCCTGTATATACCTTTCCATCACGAGTATAGATCTTACAATATTCTCCGTCCAATGTTGGTAAGCATGGGCCTCCGACTTTAGTAATGGCAAGTTTTCCATTGTCTTTGATGGAACGAACCATAAGTCCTAATGTATCTAAGTGAGCACTCAATCCTAATGTGTGTTCAGAATCTTTTCCGTCTACATAGATTAATAAGTTTCCTTTTTGGTTACGTCCTGTTGTATAGCCTAATTTTTTAGCTTCTTCGTCCATGAAATCGATGGCTCTTTTTGTGTAGCCTGTTGGTGAATCAATGTTCAAAATTTGTTTGGCGATGTCACAGACATATTCTTTATCAAATGGTTGCATATTTTAAAACTCCTCCTGTATGTATTATACGCTTTTATACAAATTCTAAACAATGTATTCAACTTTTTTTTCATTTTGTGCTATTGTACAAGAAAAGGAGGCTAATAGTATGGAATTAAATGTAAGAGAAGAAAATTTAAGGAATTTGTTTAAACAGTTTCAAGTGGAACATAATGAGAATTGTAAGACAGTATTTATTGATAATAATGATGAACAATTAGAAAACTATTTAAATGAATCAAATACGGTATATTTACATATGGTGGATTATGAAATAAAACATCTTGATTTGAGTAAAGTAAATACAATATTTGTGAATAAAGAGTATGCGAGTAAATTAGAAAATGGAATTCAGGATGAACAAAGAATTCTAGAACTACTATTAAATAAATATCCAAATCTTAGAGTTGTATTAATTACCGATAAAAAGGGTGCTTATTATAAAGATAAGGACATGATGATTTACCAGAAAGAATTGGCTTCAAACTTTGATAAAGACTTATTCTTAGTTAAATATATGGCTTCAGAATTAAAGGGGAATTCAGAAATGACATCTCTATATCGAGGTGTAAATCAGTAAGTTGATATTTATCATCTTTCTCGTTATAATACAAATACAGAAAAGACTACTAGATATGGTGGTCACTCTGGATTAGGTAGAAGCGCTAATCCCGTTGTGAGTGGGTGGTTAGCGCTTTTTATTTTCTTCATGAATAATAATGATGACTCGTATGAGTTGTAAAATAGCTATTAAGACAATAGTTATATCAATATTAACTTGAATTTGCATACGCCTATTCCTCCATCCTGGGGATCGAAAGTCTCAAGGATTTATCCAGAGGAAACCACCTGCCATATCTAGTAGCAATTTCAATTATAAATACCCAATGTGAAAAAGACATTAACTCTTAAAACTTTTTGAAAAAACTTAAAATTAACCTATGATGATGTTGAATAATTTTTTTTGCGGTGCAAAGGTGAAATATAACTTACACATATAAAATCTACTTTATATAAAGTGTATGCTGAGAGCATACATTTTTGCTTTTATATAGAATTATATAGGAAACGGCTTACACAAGTGGTATAATGCATATAACATAATTACTTTATGGAGGGCGTTACAATGAATAATAAGTATGTATTGGGATTAGATATAGGAATTAGTAGCTGCGGGTATGGAGTTATAGATCTTGAAACAGGTAAATTTGTAGACTGTGGAGTACGTCTGTTTAAAGAAGGTACAGCAGAAGAGAATGAGAAGCGTAGAGGTGCTAGAAGCCGTAGACGTTTGACTTCAAGACGTCATACTCGAATTATGGACATGCAAAAATTGTTGAAGGAAAACGGTATAATGTCAAATGACTATCATCCTTTGCAGAATGTATATGAATTGCGTTGTAAAGGTTTAAGTGAAAAACTAACAAATGATGAATTAACGGCAGCTATTTTACATATAACAAAACACAGAGGTAGTGTTATCGAAACTGTAGAAGATGATGCAAAAAAGAGTGAAGACGAATTAAGCTTAAAGGTTACTTTACAGCATAATGAGCAGTTGATTAAACAAGGAAAATATATTTGCCAAATTCAATTGGATAATTTAAATGATAAGGATCATATTCGTGGTCACGAAAATAATTTCTCAACAAAAGATTATGTAAACGAATTGAATGAGATATTACATCACCAGGAATTAGATGAACAACTTATTAATAAGATTATTGATATAGTTGCGCGTAGAAGAGCTTATTATGAGGGGCCTGGAAGTGAAAAATCACCGACACCATATGGACGATTTATAGAAGTTGATGGGCAAATTAAAGAAATAGATTTGATTGAAAAAATGCGTGGGAAATGTAGCGTATTTCCAGATGAACTAAGAGCTCCTAAAATGGCGGTAACAGCAGACTTGTTTAATTTCTTAAATGATATGAATAATTTAACAGTAGATGGTAATAAGTTATGTCCAGAGGAGAAGAAGGGAATTTTAACTATAGTTAGTCAGAAAGGGAATATTACTTTACGTCAATTGGCAAAAGAATTAAATGTGGATGAAGTTGATATTAAAGGCTATCGTATAGACAAAAATCAGAAGGCTATTTTTACTGAGTTCAAGGGATATAAGAAAATTAAATCAATTTTAGAAAAAGAAGGATATTCAATTTCATTAAATGATTATGAAATGCTAGATAGAATTATTGAAATTCTTACGAATAAAAAGGGTATACAAGAAAGAAAGGATTGCTTGTATCATTTGGAGTATAAACTTTCAGATTCAACAGTAGATACTTTAGCAAATACAACAGGAATAACAGGCTATCATTCATTATCTTTTAAAGCATTGAATTTATTAAACAAAGAATTGTTTGAATCTGAAATGAATCAAATGCAGTTACTACATGAATTAAAATTGTTTGACAAGAATCGTGTTTCTCATAAAGGTAAAAAGAATATTGAAGCAGATTCAGAAGCTATCTTATCTCCAGTGGCAAAAAGAGCGCAGAATGAAACTTTTAAAGTAGTAAATGCATTAAGAAAGAAATATGGGGAATTCGATTCTATTGTTGTTGAGATGACTCGTGATAAGAATTCAGATGAAAAGAAAAAAAGAATTAATAATTTCCAAAAAAATCGGGAAAATGGATCTAAAGAAATGGATAAAATGTTAATTGAAAAGGGTTATGATCCATCGAAAATTAATGGAAAAACGAGAATGAAGATTCATTTGTATGAACAACAAAATGGTAAGAGTGCATACACTCTAGAACCATTAGATTTAAATCGAGTGATTAAAGATCCAAAATATACAGAGATTGATCATATTATTCCAATTTCTATATCATTAGATGATTCTCAGAATAATAAAGTTTTGGCATTGCATTCAGAAAATCAGGTAAAAGGTAATTTGACTCCTTTTATGGCATATGCAGCTAATAAATTTAATGGAATGGGATGTAGTTATTCAGAATTTAAGACATATGTTCTTTCGAATAAAGATATTCCATACAAAAAGAAATTAAATTTATTAAATGAAGAAAATATTACGAAAGAAGAAGTGGCTAAAAAGTTTATCAATCGAAATCTAGTGGATACAAGTTATGCTTGTCGTGTTGTTTTAAATACACTATCAGACTATTTCAAAGATAATGAAATTGATACAAAAGTTCATACTATCAATGGTCGAGTTACAGATTTGTTTAGAAAGAAAATTCATTTGGAAAAAGATCGTGATGAAAACTATTTGCACCATGCGGTTGATGCATTAATTGTAGCTTCTGTTAAAAAAATGAATTTGTTGAACAGATATCTTCTTAAACAAGAACATGATTTCAACGATTTATATAATGAAGAAACGGGAGAAATTATTACAATTCCTGATGATAAGGTATTCTTTGATGAAAGATATATTCAATATATTGTGAATTTGAAAACGTTATATCAAGAAAGTAATCAGTATTATAATCGCATGATTGATAAAGAAGATATGCATTTTAATCCAATTAAAATTTCTCATAAGATTGACACGAAACCAAATAGACAATTGTTCAATGAGCAAATAAAAGGTTTTAGAAAAATAGAAGGTAAAAATTATGTTATTGAAAAAATTAGTGATATCTATAATTCAAAAGAAAACATCAAACTGATCGAGGATATTTTAAATGATAATTGTGAAAAATATTTTATTGCCAAAAACGATCCAAGAACATTTGATATCATAAAAAATATAGTATTAGCGGATTTTGAAATATATAAAGATAATAAAGACATATATAAAATCGACAAAAATAAGATTAAGTACGTCAATGCTTATAAAGCGGATAAAGAAACTAAGGAGATTAGAATTAAGAATCCATTAACAAAATTTTTTGAAGAAAATGGTCCTGTTACCAAATTTTCTCCTAAACGTAAAGGACCGCCAATCAAATCGATGAAATATAAGGGCAAGATATTAAATGAACATGTTGAAGCGGTGGATAGAACACAAAATAAGTTACTCGGAGCTAGATTAACTTTAAAACCATATAGAACGGATTTTTATAGATGCGAAGATGGAAAAATTAGATTTGTGACAGTAAGACATGTTGATGTTGAATATAAGAAATCTGATGGCATGTATCATATTGATAATGGATTATATAACGAATTGTTAAATAAAAAGAAAATAGGTAGTCAAGCAGAATTTTTATTTTCGTTACATACGGATGAATTGCTATATATAAAAAAAGAAATTGGAGAAAGCTTTTGTTTCAGTCCAAAAGAAAAATTTGTATACAAGGATTCAGATTATGAATTATTTACGTTTTTGGGCACAAATAATGATGTAAGAAATGTTATTGAGGTAAAGCCACGTTACGTGTTTACAAAAACAAGAATTAACCCTTATACAACGACATTTGTAGAGTGTAAAAAATATGCCACAGATGTATTAGGAAATCTATACGAAGTGAAGGATAATAAGTTGAAATTGGAATTTAAATAGAGTATACTAAAGATGGTTATATTCTAGCAAAAATTTTTATGACCTAACAAAACAAGGGTTTATCCCGGATTCGGCTCTTCGGAGCCTTTTCTTTTACTCTTTTTATGGGTTATAGAGTTATATATATTGAGAAATGTGAGTATTTGAGACTGTATTTAGATAATTTGAAAGTGGAAATTAAAAATGACACTTTGTTGATTCCGGTTTCAGATATTCAAATTCTAGTGATTGATAATTATCAGTCTAATTTGAGTGTGCCTTTAATTAATAAATTAACAGATAATAATGTGTGTACCATTATTTGTGGGGTGGATCATTTACCGAAAAGCTATATATTACCGATGAATGGACATTTTTCAAGTAGTGGGAATATTTCAAAACAAATTTGCTGGGATTCAAAACGTAAAGATGATTTACATGCAATGATTGTAAAAATGAAGATTTTAAATCAAATAGAAATATTGAAGGTCAATAATAAAGATTTTGAGGTGGAAAAGAAGCTGTATGAATTTGTAGATAGTGTTGTTTCTGGAGATAAAACGAACAGAGAAGGTTTAGCAGCTAAGATGTATTTTAGAGAACTTTTTGGTCATGATTTTATTCGCTTTGAAGAAGATGTGATAAATGCTGGATTAAATTATGGTTATGCTATATTTAGATCTTTAATAACATCGATTATTGTGGCTAAGGGATATATCGCCAATATAGGCATTTTTCATAAAGGTAAACAGAATATGTTTAACTTAAGTGATGATATTATAGAAGTCTTTAGACCGGTAGTAGATCATTATGTTTACAACAATATGATGGATGATATTATTTTTAAACAATCCCATAGAGAAGCTTTAATACAATTGACAAACAAGAAAATTATGATTGATGGAAGAAAACAAACAGTAGCAAATGCAATTAGTTTTTATCTAGATTCTATATTTAATTATTTAGATGGGGAATCAGATTCTATTTTGTATCCATTACCAGTAATATATGATTTATGATTTTATGCGATTAATATTATTTTTTGATTTACCCGTGGTATCTAAAGAAGATAGAAGAATTTATGCAACATTCAGAAAATATCTAATCAAAAATGGATATATTATGATGCAATATTCGGTATATTGTAAAATATTTGCGAATCGTGAAGCAGCAGTAAAACATGTGAATATTTTGCAAAGAAATGTTCCTCAAAAAGGACAAATACGAATATTATTGGTTACAGAAAAACAATATGCAAAAATTGAAATAATAGTGGGTGGTAAATCAAATCAAGAACAAGTCGTGAACAGCGATGCATTTATAAAATTATGAATTTATTGACTATAAAGAATGGAACAAATAAATGGAATCTTCAAATGAATCATGTAAAATATATAATTTCAGATTCAAGTACGAATTATACATTGCTACAAGCAATTCGACTGTTTACTTCAAAAGATAAAAGTGAAAACAGAACAGAAAATAATATCAGTACAAAAATATTTATAAATGAAAAAGAGATAGAACTTAAAAATAATTTGTTTATAGAAATATCAGAAATGTACTCTCTTAATGAGGATAAAAAACTCACTACAAAATCATTGATGTTAAAGTATTTAGAAATTAAACTTCAGAATCAAGAATATTTTGATACCATAAGCACGATTGATATATTGTTAAATTCATTATCTGAAGAGGTCAATGATGAATCCCTGCTTAAAATCATGTTTAATGGCACAAACTATAAACAATTGATAAAAATTTTGTCACCATATTATGAAGATGAATTACAAAAAGATGAATTTGATCTAACGAGAGATGAACTGATTTTGTTTCAATTGGATTTAGTTGAATATATATCCAATCATAATTCAAAATATGATAATATCTTTGTTTTTGGCAAACTAGATAATTTAAGTGATAAAATTCTTCAGAAAATCAATGAAATTGAAAATGTTAAATTGATAATTTTTACAAATTATTACAACGATTTAATGAATATTCAAAATACAGCTTTATTGCAAGATAAAATAATAGATTTTGCAGACATGGAACAAATTTATTACGACCTATCGCAAAAATCACTTCGAACATATATGTTACAGGAGGTAGAACAAATGACAATTAATTATTTACAACAAACATACACTCAAAAAAAACACGATATTTATCAAGAACTAGAGCATTTTTCAATTAAATAATTAGTATTCTATTACATTCAAAAATGTGCTACCATATTTTTGAGGTTTTGTTACCATAAAGATTTTTGCTAGAACAGAACTGAAACTGAACGAAAAAATCGCGAAGATGAGTTTTGTTACCATAAAGATTTTTGCTAGAACAGAACAAGAAAAAGAAGCGCTATATAATAAATGGAGTTTTGTTACCATAAAGATTTTTGCTAGAACAGAACACCGGCATAGACGAGATAGACACCACCGGCGTTTTGTTACCATAAAGATTTTTGCTAGAACAGAACTGTACAAGACTTGTACAAGATACTTGTTTAGTTTTGTTACCATAAAGATTTTTGCTAGAACAGAACGATGAAGAAATGATTCTAAGAACAAGTATGGTTTTGTTACCATAAAGATTTTTGCTAGAACAGAACTGTGTCAAGTACGTTCACATTCGTGTTGTAGTTTTGTTACCATAAAGATTTTTGCTAGAACAGAACATGCACGCTCAGAAATCAGATTGGTGTTGGGTTTTGTTACCATAAAGATTTTTGCTAGAACAGAACACGGACGCCAGAAAGCTTATGTTCCGCCGCGTTTTGTTACCATAAAGATTTTTGCTAGAACAGAACTAAGTCAAAACACATATATAAGTAGAATTTGTTTTGTTACCATAAAGATTTTTGCTAGAACAGAACTATAAATTAAATGGAAAAACCAAGCAATATGTTTTGTTACCATAAAGATTTTTGCTAGAACAGAACCAATCATGCACGTACACGACGAGGTTATATGTTTTGTTACCATAAAGATTTTTGCTAGAACAGAACAAACAATATAAGATTAGACCCCAATCAAGAGTTTTGTTACCATAAAGATTTTTGCTAGAACAGAACATTTTATGATGCTCAAGCGATACAGCGTGTGTTTTGTTACCATAAAGATTTTTGCTAGAACAGAACAGACCAAAATTTACAATTATTTAGGAATTAGTTTTGTTACCATAAAGATTTTTGCTAGAACAGAACACATGGATAAAAAAGAGCGATTAGTGGCGGGTTTTGTTACCATAAAGATTTTTGCTAGAACAGAACGTATCGCAAGGCAGTTTATTGATGAACAAAGTTTTGTTACCATAAAGATTTTTGCTAGAACAGAACGTTCAACTCATTCAATTCGTCATTTTCAAAGTTTTGTTACCATAAAGATTTTTGCTAGAACAGAACTTCACTTGGAATATAGTGCCACACACCCAGGTTTTGTTACCATAAAGATTTTTGCTAGAACAGAACCAGGGTTCTGAAAAAAACGCATAATCCCCGGTTTTGTTACCATATGAATTTTTGCTAGAACGGATTAAAAAATGAAAAAGGGGTGCCCCCGCCAGAAAGGGCAGAGGATCACTCCCGCTTATATTTTAACGTTTAAAAGTTAATTAAATAAGGAAGAATATGAATATTTTATAATACAATACAAATAAACTTAGTCCATTTTGTTACTGTATATTTTTGCTAGAATGTTAATTTGTGATTAAATATTTTTCTTGGATGACATTAACTACCACATACTCACAAATACCCTCTGTTCTTATAGGAAAACCCCAACCAACAAGGCCTGAGCTAATGATTTTTGTGCAGTGCTTGAATGTTTTTTTTTCGTAATTACCGGCAAAGTCAGGTTGTAAATGGTAAGAATAAGAGAGTGGAAACATTTGTCCTTTATGAGTATGTCCGCTGAGTTGAAGGTCGATATTGTTTTTAATATTTTCTTTTGTTCCTCGGGGTTGATGGTCCAGGACGATGTTGCAGGTCGTCTTATGGATGGTATACATATTCACATAGCCATAAGTTACGATGGATGTGGATATGATAGCTGAAAGGATTATGCAGATGATTGGTTTTCTTTTTTTGAATAGAATTAATAATACAAGTAAACAGAATAAGGTATGTATAGCCCACATAGCTTTATATGTACGCATATTTCAACAATTTAATAGTAATGCGATGCAGATGGCGTATCGTATTTTTTTGTTGAGTTTATTCTTTAAAAGATTGTTTAGTAATATACATAATCCGATTTCTAGAATAAGGATTCCCATTTGAAGATAGATCATACTATCACTTCCTTTTGGCCTTATCTTACACCATTGTTAGAAAGATTTCTTAGTTTATGCAGTATAATAAAATGGGTGAGAGTATGTATAAAATAATGATTGTAGAAGATGATGAACTCATCTCAAAAAAGTTAGAATCGTTTCTTAAATCTTGGAACTATGATGTTAATCGAGTTGTTGATTTTTATAAAGTGTTGGATGCATTTCAATCTTTCAATCCAGACTTAGTGTTAATGGATATAACGCTACCTTATTTAAATGGATATTTATGGACGGAAAAGATTCGTGAAGAATCCAAAGTTCCAATTATCTTTATTTCAAGTGCTACAGACAATATGAGTATTGTGATGGCTATCTCTAAGGGTGCGGATGACTTTGTATGCAAACCATTTGATTTAAATGTTCTAGCTGCTAAAATCACGGCAATATTAAGACGTAGCTATGATTTTGTATCCAATCATAATATCCTTGAATATCAAGGTGTACGCTTTAATTTAGATGATAATACAGTAAGTTTTCAATCTTCTCAAATGGAATTGAGCAAGAATGAGGCTAAGATCCTACGTTTACTTATGGAAAAGAAGGGGACGATTGTATCTCGAGATAGTTTAATGGAATATTTGTGGAAAACGGATTTTTATGTGGATGAAAATGCATTAAGTGTGAATGTGAATCGTTTGCGTAAAAAACTAGAGAGTATTGGAATTGTGGATTTTATTCAAACAAAAAAAGGATTGGGATATAAGATATGAAGTTGTTTAGTCATTATTTAAAAGATCGACGTTTGTTTATAGACAATATGAAATGACCTCCCAATAACTTGTAGCAGCGAGGATCATCCGAGA
>OJMI01002054.1_pt1 | contig 19239 bp, 15 predicted proteins | sample 1597131 | NCBI WGS metagenome assembly OJMI01 (sample SAMEA2452116, study PRJEB22498) | human gut metagenome | reverse complement strand
TGAGATTACTATCTCATCCCACATGAGATTACTATCTCATCACACGTGAGATTACTATCTCGTTTCGCGCGGGATTATGGTCTATCAAAACACAGGATTATGGCCAGGCACCACGCTTCCCGTGGCACGGACTTACATATGCCGCGGCATCCCTACGACTTTTCGCCTTGCCCTGCGCGCCTATTGACCGCCACGTTGAGCAAGCCATAAGACCCCAAGTCCAGCAAAAGCAGCGCGGTGATGCCACAAACAGAAAGAAGGAAGTAGTTGAACGCTATATAACCCAAGCTAAGGAAAAGAATGGCGAGAAGCGCCTGCCTCTGCGTCAGCCCCATGCGCATCAGCTTGTGGTGGATATGGCTCTTGTCTGCCTTGAAAGGTGACACTCCATGATAGAGGCGTACCACGAAAACACGGGCTGCATCCATCATGGGAAGAAGCACTAACGTATAAGCCATGACAAAGGAGCGTGCGTCCACATGCATGGTGGGACTTGTACGCATAGAACACTTCACGCAAAGAAAGGCCAGGACAAAACCCAACACCAAGCTGCCCGAATCGCCCATGAATATCTTGGTGTGACGACGCTCATCGCCAAAGAGATTGAAGAAAAGGAAAGAGAGAAGCACACCAATAAACCCCGCCATCAAAAGCGAATAAGCCAGATAACCACAAGAGGCGAAATAGAGGAGAAAACCCACCAAGGCCACGAGCGAAAGGGAGGCGGCAAGTCCGTCAATGCCATCCACCAGGTTGATGGAGTTACAAATAAAGACCATCAACACAATAGTGAGAGGCACGCTCGCGACGAAGGGTATCTCGTGAATGCCGAAAAGGCCGTGAAGGTTGTCCACATAAAGCCCACTCACAGGAAGGGCACAAGCGGCCACTACCTGCACGGCGAATTTCCAACGCGGCAAAAGGCCGAAGACATCATCAATAATGCCCATAAAGAAGATGAGGGATACGGCCAACATGAAATATACACTCCAACGGCTAACGATGATAACGTCACCCTCGGCATTGACATACGACAAAGCCACAAGCAACGACACCAACATGCTGGGGAAGAAAGACAAACCGCCCAGGCGAGGCGTGGCGTTGCGATGTATCTTGCGATTGCCAGGCAAGTCGTAAAGGCCTCTTCGCTCGCAAAAGCGAAGTATCATGGGGATGGACAGGAAGCCGCACGCGGCGCTGGCCAAGACCGTGAGCGTTATGACAAGAACAGGCGTGGCCATGCTAGAACTTCGTGAAGCTGAGACGATAAGCCTCGGAGCGCAACACCATGGCGCCGCCGTCAAGGCGCTCTACCTGGAACGTTTCCTCCAAGGCCGTAATGCCATAGGGCAGCAAGGGCGCGGGGTCTTCCAGCAAGACATCGCCCTCGGGCGAGTGCCCTCCATCCGCGTAGGGAGAGTAAAGGGTAAGCGCGTTGTCGGCATGGGTGAAACGCAAAAAGAAAGAACCCGTGGAAGCGCCCTGCAAATACATCAAGTCAACTTGGTAAGACCAGAAAATGGTTTGGTCGCCCAGATAGGTCACCTCGCCTGTCTGCGTGTTCTCCATGCTCTCCAGGTGCCAAAAGCCATCTAAGTCTCCGTTGTCGCCCGCGTGGAACTCACAAGCGGAGAAGGCCAATAGCAAGAGACTTGCCAACAAGCCTCCCAATAGTTTTTTAGCGAGAGGGGCGGCCGCGGCGCGCCCCGTGTATAGAATCCTTTTCATGTCAGAGTGCTCCCGATTTAGTGATCGTCAGTTGGAAACCGGCGTTGCTGCCCAAGATGTGGCCGAAGTCCATGCCGTAGCCCGCCTTTACCTGCCAGCCGTGGGGCAAACGGTAATTTCCCTCCACGAGGAAGCTCACGTTGTGGTGCTTCTTGGTGTAGGGGCGCTTATAGGTACCCCATCCCTCTTGATAGGTAAAGAGGGCACGATAGGAGAGACGGGCGGCAGGCTGCCCGTCGAAGCCCAGATGATAGGCCACGAATCGGGTGTTCTCCAAATAAAGGCTGCCGTTGGTGTTGTAGATGGAGGAGCGGTAGAGCGGATTTCCCATCACTTGCCCCCAATGTTGCCAGCCAGGATAGATGTAGTGGTTGTAGTAGTCGTCACGGCCTGCGATGTGGTCGCTCATGGTGGGCGTACGGTCGTGGTAGATGGGGCCGCTCTGGTACTTGGTGTGCAGGTACTCCACCACCACGTCCCTGAGCCAGGTGCCGTTATGGAAGTTCAACTCCAGCCCCAGCATGATGTCTTTCAGGTCGTAGAGCACGAAGCGACGGTGTTTCTTCTCGTTCCACTCTTCCCCCTCGCCATAGCCATCGTAGTCCATGAAGAACATCTGCGAGTGGTCATCGAAATAGTGGTCAGCGTAGAGATGAGCCCCGAAGAGGTCGCCATCGTAGTTGAGCCTGGCCACCCAACTGCCCACCTGGTTGCCCGCCACGTTCTCATAGAGTCCCTCGCCCGGGTCTCCACCGCCAGGCACAAAAGCCTTCCAGAAAGCGCCTATCCCCTTGTCACCCTTGATGTGCCACGTGGGCTGCCCGTCCTCGCCCACGGGACCGTAAGCGTCACCACCAAACTGGGTGCCCATCTCCAGGCCAAGCTCCAGCGACCAGGGGCAGAAGCGCTCCTCGCTGCCTATCTTCAGGTAGCCGGCCTTGCTGTGATAGAGCACCCGGTTGGCGTATTTTTCCCGCAGGCGGGTGACATCGTGCTGCCACCGTTGGTCTGTCATTATGCCATAAGCGATATGTCCTTTCAAGTGAAGCCATCGGCCCAGGGCGGGGATTGTCCAATATTCCGGCAGAGCCAGCCTCACTTGCGGAACGGGACGGGCATTGATGCCCAAAGCCTGGCTGCCACTGCTGAGGCGGGCGTTTTTCAACTCCATGGGATATTCCTTGCTGCCCACGGAGAGCACGCCATGCAACCAACGCACCTCGGCAAAGGCTTGCTGCACAATAACATCGCTGGTGTAATGGAGCGGGACTACCAGGTCTACGCCATAGCCTATGCCCCAACGATGGGCGGAATCCATGGCCAAAGGACGCTCCACTGCCGCCCTCAGATAGCCGTTGGCCTTCTCCAAGCTGCTAAGCCCATACTTGTTGGCGTTGAGCCACAGGGGCGTGCGGTCATGGGAGAAAGAGGCCTGCGTCTCCAGGCGGTAGCGGAGCCCATGATCCAGCCGCTTAGGCTCTTGGCTCGCGTCCTCCTGCCAGGCATATTGCGCCCGCGCCGCGAGGGGCTGCAACCACAACCCTATACCTATTAATATATATAAAGGAAATCTCATGCTCTCTCTTGGCAACTCAAATAGTCGGTGATGCGCGAAAATACTATATTTCCCCGACATGGGCAAACTTTCCTGAAAAAATACGCGGGAGCCAGGGGGATGACGCCAATCCACGGCGAGACGCGACCCACGCGGCGACAAGGCTAGGCCAATCACATACGAGACACGGCGCACACAGGTTCCCTTTCGCCATAAAAAGCGATGAAAGACCACAAGGGTTGGATTAATTTTAGTAACTTTGCAGCCGATAAGCAAAAAAACATACAGAAAGAAAAGAATGGACGTGAAAAACAAGCGGCAGATATTGCTGGTAAACGACATAGCGGGTTATGGAAAGGTGGCCACGGCCGCCATGCTCCCCATACTCTCCTATTTCGGCTACCCCACCTATAACCTGCCCACGGCATTGGTTTCCAACACATTGGACTACGGGAAATTCAACATACTGGACACCACAGAATATATCAAGGGCGTATTCCCCGTATGGAGGCAATTGGGGTTCAGCTTCGATGCCATCGCCACGGGCTTCATCGCTAGTGAGCGGCAAGCGGACATCGTGGCTCGCTATTGCCAGGAACAGGCCGCCTTGGGCACCACCATCTTCGTGGACCCCATCATGGGTGACGAGGGAAAGCTCTATAATGGCGTGACCGCCGCCACCATCAACTCCATGCGGGAAATGCTCTCCGTGGCACATATCTGCTATCCCAACTACACCGAAGCCTGTTACCTGACAGGCAGGGCCTATCAACCCGAGGGCATTAGCCAAGGAGAGGCGCGTTCCCTATTAGACCATTTGAGAAAGACCGGCACGAAATCAGCGTTGGTTACCAGCGTTCCCGTGGACGGAACGCCCTCGGTGATAGGTTACAACCACATGAACGGAGAGTACTTCCAATTGACTTACGAGGAGATACCCGTACACTTCCCTGGCACGGGAGACATCTTCTCTGCCGTGCTCATCGCCCACCTGTTGGACGGCGAAGAGCTGAAACATTCCGTAAGAATGGCCATGGACGCGGTCTATCAGCTAATAGACCTCAACAAGGACAACCTGGACAAGAACAGAGGCATCCCCCTGGAACAATACCTCAATATATTCTGAAAAGGCAATGGACTGGTTACAAGAACTCGTGAGCATCCATTCCGCGCTGCAAGCCGTGGTGGTGCTCTCCATTATCTGCTCGGCTGGCATGGCCTTGGGCAAGATTCATCTGCGAGGAGTCTCTCTGGGCGTGGCTTTTGTATTCTTTGTGGGTATCATGGTGGGGCACTTGGGCATCACCATCAATCATGACGTGCTGCTCTTCGCGGAGAGCTTCGGACTCACCATGTTCGTCTACACTTTGGGACTTTACGTGGGTCCCAACTTCTTTGGCTCGCTGCGCCACGAGGGCATCTCGCTCAACCTGTGGTCGCTGGCCGTAATCGCGGTGGGCACGATATTGGCTCTTTTATTGGGCGGACTCTTCCATGTGCCACTGGCCAACATGGTGGGCATACTCTGCGGCGCCACCACCAATACGCCCGCGCTTGGCGCCGCGCAGCAGGCATTGCAGCAATTGGGGTTGCCTGGCGGGGGAGCCGCGCTGAGTTGCGCCGTCACCTATCCCCTGGGCGTGGTGGGCGTGATATTGGCCATGATGCTGATACGCAAGCTACTGGTAAAGCCCGCGGACCTGAAGCCGCACGGGGACTACGAGGAAGACAACACATACGTAGGGCAGTTCGTGGTCACCAACCCCGCTCTCTCGGGCAAGACGATAGGGGATATCTCGCGCATGACAAAGCGCAAGTTCATCATCTCCCGCCTCTGGAGGGGAGGGCAGGTCATCGTCCCTCGCTCCGACACCGTCCTGCTGGAAGGAGACAGCGTGTTCACCGTTTGCCACAAGGACGAGGTGGGGGCCATGGTCATCCTCTTCGGGCAGCAAGTGGACAAGGACTGGAACAAGGGCCACGTGGACTGGAACGCCATAGACGCCAACGTGAGCAGCCGGGTGATAGTGATGACCCGCCCTGAGCTGAACGGCAAGCGGCTGGGACACCTGCAATTGCGCAAGTCATACGGCGTGAACGTGAGCCGGGTGATACGCGGCGACATCAAGCTGCTGGCCACGCAAGACTTGCGGCTGCAATATGGCGACCGCATCACCGTGGTGGGCGATCCCACTTCCATAGACCATGTGCAAGAATTCCTGGGCAATGCCGTGCGAACGCTCAACGAGCCTAACCTCGGAGCCATCTTCCTGGGCATCATCCTGGGTCTTGCCGTCGGCACGCTCCCTATCGACATACCCGGCATGACGGCTCCCGTCAGGCTGGGGATAGCGGGCGGCCCCATCGTGATGGGTATCCTCATCGGCGCTTTAGGCTCCAGGGTGCACTTCATTTCCTATATGACCCGAAGCGCGGGGCTGATGCTTCGCAAGTTGGGATTGTCGCTCTACCTTGCCTGCCTGGGGCTAGAGGCGGGAAAGGACTTCTTCGAGACCGTGGTGAGACCCGAGGGTTTGCTTTGGGTAGGGCTCGGATTCCTGTTGACAATAGTGCCCGTGCTCATCGTGGGCATCATCGTATTGAAGACCCGCCGCTATGACTATGGCACCATTTGCGGCATTCTTTGCGGCAGCATGGCAAACCCCATGGCCTTGGCCTACGCCAATGACACCATAGAGGGGGACACGCCCAGCGTGAGCTACGCCACGGTTTACCCCATCGGCATGTTCATCAGGGTCATCATCGCCCAAGTGCTCATCACCTTCCTGGTCTGAAGCCGCATCCAAAACAAGTTGTTTCCATGTCGGAAATAACTTGTTTCCCTCCACAAAACAAGTTATCTTCCGAAGCAAAACAAGTTGTTTCCATGAGCGAAACAACTTGTTTTGCTTTAGCCCCCTTTCCCCGTCACCCCAGATAGCTTTCCATGTTCAAAGAGCGGCAGCCCGGCCGCCGTCGCTAGAACGGCGCTTCCACTCGCCATGTCATCTCCTCGTGGCTGGCCGGATGGGTAAAAGTGACGCTTTCGGCGTGGAGCATCAAGCGCCCAGCTGGCCGGTGGCCATAGAGAGGGTCGCCCAGGATGGGGGCGTTCAGCCCAAGGGGATGGGCGCAATGCATCCGCAATTGATGGGTGCGCCCCGTATGAGGATAAAGCGCCAGGCGAATGACATCTCCGCCCCCGTCTCTTTCCAGCACCTCGTAATCTGTCACGGCTGCCTTGCCATGGGTGAAATCCACTCTTTGGCGCGGCCTGTCAAGGTAGTCGGGCGACAGGGGCAAGCTGATGGTGCCCCTGTCCTGGCGCGACAAAGGCGATGTCCCGTCCTTGGGGCAAACCAGGGCAACATACCGCTTTCCCACTTCCCGCCGCGCGAAGCTGGATTGCAATGCCCGATAGGCTTCCTCGGTGAGCGCCGCCACCATCACGCCGCTGGTGTCCATATCGAGCCGATGCACCATCATGGGGCCATCAGCCCAGGGAAAGCGTTGGCGCAAGAGGGTGTAGACAGAGCGGCGGGTGGAAGTGCCCGGCACGGAGAGCAGGCCCGCGGGCTTGTTGACGATGGCTATTTGGCCATCCGAGTAACAGACTTCCAGCTCTTCCCGGGCCTCAACGGCCTGGGACCGCCACGTGTCGGGGGGCAACATCCACCGCAGGATGGGCTTACACTTGCCTTGGCAAGCGGGATAGAAGTGGAGATGATGGCGTATTTCCTCGCGGGGACTGTCTCCCCACCAAAACATGGCCATCCTCACGGGGCGCATGCCGTGAAGGTAAGCGTACTGCAACAGCTTGGGCTCGCAGCACTCCCCGCTGCCGGCGGGCGGCACCTTCATGGCCGTGTCGGCAAAGATATCCAGCAAGTCCCGCTCCTCTCCTTGATAGCCGCGCATCAGGAAGTGGGAGAAGAGCCACCGCTGCAACTGGTCGGAAAGTTGGCGGCGGGAGCGTCGCAGCAGGGCGAGGTCTTCTTGCCACGCGGACAACATCCGCTCCAGATCGGTAGGCTGGGCCAGCGACTTCTTCAGCCGGCGCAGCTCGGCCTTTTGGTACTGGCTTTCCCTGATGAGCGCGGCCTCCCGCTCGGGGCTGAGCCCTCCCCTTTCCCGTTCCTTGTCCCTCAGCTCCTTGGCCGCCCTCATGCGCTCCTTATGGCTGGCTATCATTCCTTCCCTGGCCTGGCGCAGGGTCTCCGCCATCCGCATGGCTTCCCGCACGCGGCCGTCTTGCTCCATGCGGGCGATGGCCTGGTTGACGCGCTCTATCTCAGCCTCATGGGTCTTGAAATATCCGTCGGGGCGCAGGTAGTCGAACACCGCGGGCACGAAGCCTGGCCAGTCCGCCCTGCCCATTATCTGACCCGAGTAAGCGCAAAGGTATCCCAAGGCGGGCGAGCCGCTTGCCTGTCCGCCCCGGGCAGAGGAAGCGGTTCTCTCGCCTGCCGTCACCACGAGCACGCCAAACATCTTGCCCCGCCTTATCTCCCGCAAGGCCTCGGCGGGCAATCCCCCTCGCCTGCCCTCCAATACCGCCCTCACCTCCTCCACGGCCCGCAGGCAAAGGGGATGGGGCGTGTAGTCGAAGGGATTGTTGAACCCCTCGGGGACGGGCAAGTCCGTATGTAATGGGTGGAATATCTCGTCTGTCATCAACCCAAAGAACGCAAATCCCGCGGTTTTATTATGCCGAAGTCACGTTACATGAAGAACATTTGTCAAACTATCGGAAAACATGTGGCCCGAGAGAGCGATTTCCATGCGTTCCATACCTCTTGAAGGCGAATTTGTAGTAATTTCGCGAGAAGTCTATCACGGGTGGTCTCGAAGTAGCCCACGGGTGACCTACCGAGATACCCCACGAGTGACCTACAGAGATACCCCACGAGTGACCCACAGAGATACCCCACGAGTGACCCACCGAGATACCCCACGAGTGACCCACCGAGATATCTCACGAGTGACATATCAAGATACCCCACGAGTGGATTCCCGCAGAAGACCACAATTCACTTAAAACGAGGAGAACCGAACATGCTAGAATTTAAGATCATGACCAAAGTGCTGAACATAGGCCGCCGCAAGGGGCAGACCGTGCATTACGCCCAGGCGAAGTCCCTGCAGAGGATGACGGACGAGATGGTGGTGGAGCGCATCGTGCGCGAGACCTCCCTCTCGGAAGGCGACGTGAGGAACGCCCTCATCAGCCTGGGCAACGTGGTGTGCGACGCCCTCCAGATGGGCATGAGCGTGAACCTCGCCGAGCTGGGCAACTTGCGCCTCAACGTCCCCTCCAGGATGATGGACACCGCGGAGGAGGTGACCGTGGCGAATGCCCTCAAGGCCCCGAAAATCATCTTCACCCCCACGCGGAAGATGCGCGACGCGGCCAGCGCGGTGAAGCTGGGCATCGACCGCCCGTGACGCACTTGCGCCGACATTCCGCGGAGCCACCATGCCCCGCGCTTGCCGCATGCCCTCCTGAAAAGAAAAAAGGAGGCCATTCCCAGTTAATGGGAATGGCCTCCGCTGTATTATAACGTAACCTGAGTTCGACGAATTCCACTTTATGTGCGCAAGCCTTGTTATTGCCAGACTGTAGAGACGCATTCTTGCGTCTCAGCCAGCTGCCAAGTCTTCGCGACAGGCGACTTTATCCGGCTATCTTGCTTGCCGAGACGCAAGAATGCGTCTCTACAAGTTTTCGTCGAACTCGCGCTAACGTATATAGCTTACTTGGCGTAAGTCACCACGATGTTGGTGATGCGCAGCTGGGTGCCGCCACCGCTGGTGCCCGTGAACACGTTGTTGTACTCCGCCTCGTTGCCATTGAAGGAGACCGTGGCTGTCTTATTCCCAGTACGAGATTCTTCTGTACAAGTAAGCACTATCTTGGCGATGGCCTTCTTGCAAGAGAAGTGCATAATATTATTTGCATACACACGCATACTTCCACCCGTTAAAGCTGGGTCTGACTTGCCTTCTCCCTTTGAGAAGGTAATGGTGGAGCCATCTGACATCGTAAGAGTGGAGAGTTTTGTACCCTCAACAGTCACCTCATCTGCCGATAGCGTAGCGGTCTCGCTGCCAGCGGTCACCGCGCTGTTGGTGAGCGTCACGATGTCGCCGGAGATGGTCACACCACTGCCGCCAGTGGAACCACCCTCGCCAGTCTGGCCATTGAGGCTTATGATCTCGCTGCTCTTGTCCACCTCGGGTGTGCCGTTGAAGAGCTTAAACTTACCCAAGACAACTACCTCGTCACCCACCTTCAAGTCGTTGATGGAAGAGAAATCCTCACCATTGAAGGACTTGCCGCTATAGATCTGGAGCTCATTGGTGGAGGAGCCATCGTCAGAGATATAATAGGTGATGCTGCTATACCTATCATCAAACTTCTCTACCTTGGAGATGATGCCCTTCACGTAATACTTCGTGCCACTCTCAAACTGCTCGGCCTTTATCAGCTCCAAGGCCTGCGAAGCCGAGTAGGGATTGGCCTCCGTGCCATCACCTGCAACAGTTCCTGTCTGGCCATTGATGCTGATCAGCACGCTGTTCGTACCTACCTCCGGAGTATCATAGTGCTTTGTCAACTTACCACGGATCACCACTTCGTCACCTACTTTGAGTTGGTCTTCAGAGGTAAAGCCTTCACCATTCAAATACAAACCACCATATACTTGCAGCTGGCCAGTGGTAGAACCATCATCGGAGATGTAATAGGTGAGGCTGCTATATTGGGGATTCAGTCCGTCTATCTGCGACACCTTACCCTTGATGTATACCTCTTCGTCACCAGTTCCACCCGTGCTGGCGATAACGTCCAGTGCCTTGGCCACGTTGTAGGGAGACTCCAACGTGCCTTCGCCCTCGGGCTCAGCAGTGGATTGATCATCCTTGGGCACTACGGTACCGTTCAGCGAGTAGATGTAGCCACCCTGGGCCAACTCCACGGTATTGCCCTTGAAGTTGGTGATCTGGCCACAGACAATGACCTCGTCACCTACCTTCAGCTCATCCTCGCTGGTGAATTTCTCGCCACCCAAGCCATAGCAATGGAACACGTAGAACTGGTTGTTGGTCGTGCCATCCTCGGAGATATAGAATATGGCGTTACCATACTGCTCTGTCTCTATCTCGTCTATCCTGGAAACAATACCTTTGATGTATACGGTCTCGGATTTAGCGTCAGCCTCCAGGCTTTCGCCCAGCTGATTGGCGGCCACGGCGTTATAGGGGTCTTCTGCCGTTCCCGAGCCCGAAGGCTCCACAATCTCGTCGATCACCTCTTGAGGCATATTATAAGGAGCCGGAACATCCTCGCAACTACTGAATGCCATGACCGCACAGGCCAAGACAAACAAGGAATAAATAAACTTCTTCATGTCTATGTCTTTTTATTGTTATTCTACTTATATATAATGTGTATATGAGGCGTTACTCCACCACTACGTTCCTTACCTCCCACGTACCGGCGGTAGAGCTGGTGCTGATATAGCGGAAGGCCAGATAAACAGTGCTCTGTCCTGCGTACATCGAAAGGTCTACCGTAGCGGGGTAGAAGTCCCAGCCGTTACCCTCAGGCCATAAATCATCAGCTATCTCTAATTCAGTCCAATTCTCGCGGTCGGTAGATACCAGTACGGAGCAAAGTTGTGACATGTTGTCGGAGAAGAAGTTGCCCGCCTGCTCAAAGGTCAAGGTAGCAGTAGTCAAGCCACTGAGGTCGAAGACAGGGGATATGAGCCATGACTCAGAAGCCAGGTTTTTGCCACCCACATAGGCGGAGGCTTTCATGCAAGTATATCCTGCATCCCATTTCCATACATAGGACATACCTTCGGAGAGGCTCTTGTCTTCTATAACAAAGTCCCCCTGTCCATCGGTAAGCCCCATTAAAGGAGCCGTCTGCGAGTCGGTGATGTCGTCGGTGGAGCGCAGCAATATCTGCCAGGTGTCATAGTAGCGGGTGAAGATGCCCTTGATGTCCTTCACGCCCTCGGGTATCACCTCGTTGGCGAAGTCGGCGTAGGTGCTGGTGCGCACCACGATGTCGCTGGAGGAATATCCCTTCAACGCGCGGTTGGCGCAGTTGCTGGTCAAGGCCACGCTGCCGTCATCGGGAGCGAAGACGCTCTTGCCATCAGCGTTGAGGAAGCTCACCCTGCGTATGGTCATCAGCTTGCCGGCATTGGCCTCCATGTAGGAAGCGTCGGTCAGCTTGCTCGGGTCGAAGTCCTCGGCCAACGCGTCTGCCTTGGCCACGTCAGCCTCTCCTATCAAGCGGAAGTGCTTCTGCCAGGTATAGCGGTCCATCCTGCCGATACCCGTCTTGCCCGTGTTGGGGCTGGTATATACGCTGCCTATCTGGCATTGCTCTCCGTAGCCTCCTATGTAAAGGTCTTTCAAGTCTATCAAGATTTCCTGGCCTTCGGGCAAGAAACCATGGAGCGCGCTGGCGCTGACACCTACCACCAAGGCACCCGTCTCGTCTTGCACAGGTATCTGCTGGTAGATGTTTCCCGCATAGTCATTGCCGGTCACCACGCCCTTTATTTGCATGTCTTCCTCTATCTTCACGTAGCCATTGCTGGCGATAGTAGAGGCATAGCGAGCCTTCAGGTCGGCGATGGAAACCACGTTGGTCTCGGTGATTTCATTGTTGCCCCATGGAGCGTTGTCAGGATCCAACCCTGGCGCCGCGTAGTCACTGCCCATGCAAGAAGCCATGAGCGTGGCCACCATTACCATTATAATATATCTTAGTCTTTTCATGAGTGTAATGCTTTAGAATCTGTATGATACCTGGAACATTCCATTCGTCCCGAATACGTAATACTTCTTGGGATTCTTGGAGAAAAGGAAGGTACGCTCGTTGCCGTTGGAGTAATCGCTTCGGCTCTGCTCATACCCGCCGGTCACGATATTCTGGTTGTTCAGGATGTTGGTGACCATAAGATTGAAGCTAAGCGTTCCTTTCTTCAAGCGTATGCTCTTGCCAATGCTTCCGTCAAGCATCCATCCTCCATGTCCCTTCTGCTGTGGACGGGGCATAGCGTTACCCTCATTGTCATAAATCAAGTCTGGACTGCCCTCGTAGCGCAAGTTTGGAGCGTAAGAGAGATAAATACGATCATAGTAATTGGCGTTCAAGTCAATATACCACCCGTTTTGGTGGAAGCTCAAGCCAATGCTTCCCGCCGTGAGAGGCGTGCCCGATTCCCGCATGTTCTTGTTCAAGATGGTGCGCTCGGTGATTTCCGTAGAGGTGGAGTTCATCATGTATCCCCTACTGTTATTCATGTTTCTCGCCTCGCTGATGACACCTATCGCCTTCAGGTTGAGGAAGGAAGTGAGCTTGAAATCCAGTCCTGCCTCCACGCCATAATACTCCTTCTTCATGCCGCTCATGCTGACATAAGTATAGGAACCTTCAGTGTCGTCATAGAAGCTTTGCCATTCCGTAACATGGTCCAGATAGCTATAATACGCGTTAAGGTTGGCGTGCAGCCAGGCGTTCTGGAACTGATAGCTGAACTCACTGCTGAAAATATGCTCATCGCTCAAGTCCATCACGTAATCGTTGTTCATCTCGGGAGAGACAAACGCGACGGTTGCCGAAGGTGGTCTCCACTCATAGCCCGCGCCTATCTTGAATACATGGCCATAGCCCGCATCCCAGGAGAGACTGCCCTTTACACCACCCTCACCCATATGGGCACGTGGGCTCTTTCCATAGGAATAGTCCGCGCAAAGGCCATTGCGCATGTGTCCATGGCGGCGCATGTCAGTCTGTCCCAACTTTCCTGATATCATGGCTTGCACATTGTCGATATCTGCCACGTAGGATCCCCAGAAAAGGAACTTCTGCACCAATATATCGTAATCATAGCCAAACTTGTCTCCTTCATACACCAATCTACCCTTGTTGTTGGGTCCCGCCGTGTTCAAGTCATATTGCACGGCAGGATCATTGATTGTATAGTCTCCCAACGCATAGGTATTGATATTATGGAAGGTGGAAGCGCCCAGCAAATCCTCCATGGTCTGGTAGTGCCTGGTCTTGTTGTGCCCCAGAATCACTCCCGTGGCCAGCTTGGAATTTTTGGTCACTTGAGAGGTCAAGGTCGCGGCCATGTTCACCATCATAGCGTCTATGTTCTTGGCCTGCACATAGTAGAGTGCGTCGTGTCCCTGCTTGGCAGCCTGCTGGTTGGCCCAATAGAGGCGATCCCAGTTGATTTGCCTGTTGGCCTTCGCTCCTGTCCAATAGTTATAGGAGTTCAGCCATTGCTGGTAGGCGGCGTTGCTCGTGCCCGAGATGCCGGCGTCTCCCCATACGTCGTAATAGGAGCTGGGCATGTTTTTCCAATAGTCTGGATGAGGGTTCTCCGAGTTGCTGTAGTTCAGCTTCGTGCTCTTGTACTTGGAGTACTTGCCGAACACCGTGGTGGTGAGCTTCATTTTCTCATTGATATCCCAGTCCCAAGTCAGCACTGCAGAGGGAGCGAAGTCATTTACCACACGGGAATTACGCTTGTGCCCGTTTTGGTAGCCCCAATAAGGATTGTAGTAACGGTCATTAGCCAGCCAATAGGCCTCGTCAGTGGCCGCGCCCTGGTTGGAGCGTTCCGTGGGATTTCCCCATGTGGTAAAGCTCAAGCTATGACCTGTATCCATCCATTTCTTCTGCACGCCAAAGAAGTAGGAAAGCGAATTGTAAAACGTTCCCTCTACGTATCCTTGGTTTGCCCAACGATAGGTGAGACCCGCCGAAATAGCCCATCCCTGCTTGTTAAATCCCGAGGAATAGGTATACATACCTCTTAAAGTGTAATTTCGATTGGCCGCTCCTATCGAGACGTAATGTCCCGCGGGCATGTCTCCCGCACGAAAATTGTAGTTGTTGCTACCCGCCATGCCGTTCATGGCGAACATGTTCCCCTCAAAAGGCAAAGCGAAATCCACGTTGCGGGTAAACCTGTTCAAGCCTCCGATATTGGAATAACGGAATTGTCCACTCTCCATGTCATTCATGGGCGCGCCATTGACATAGATGTCGTTGTACTTCTGGTTGAAGCCACGATACCGGAAGCGTACCGGGGAGAACAAGTATCCCACCTCCGAGGCGTATACGTTGTTGGTGGAGTTGAGGATGGTGACATTAGCCGACATGTCATCGTCCTCTCCCAACTGCGCTTCAGTGAAAGTGAAAGCATTCTCATCCAGTCCGCTAGCCATCGCTTGTCCAGGGTCATTCACCTGGGCCGAGGCCATGGTATACATGAGAATCGCCATCACCGATAATAGAAACTTTTTCTTCATAATAGTTTATGGTTTATGATGACTACTTCCGCGAAGTAACGAAATAAATTTTAAAACTGAAAGCATTTTAAATTAAAATTCCGTTAAAATCTTTATGATATCGGATAAAATAGCGATATTCGCGGAAGAATATATAAATTTTTGTTATGAAACGAATTACAGTGATGCAGAGAACGGCCATGGCGCTATTGCTTTTCATGTGCCTTGGCATAGTGGCTTTCGCCCAAAAGAAGTATGCCGTCTACGCGGTGGGGTTCTACAACCAGGAGAACTTGTTTGACACCTGCCATGATGAAGGTAAGAATGACTATGAGTATCTGCCCGCGAAAGGATGGGACGCACTGAAATATTCCAGCAAGCTGAAAAACATGGCGCGCGTGATTTCCGAGATGGGTACCGACATGCTGCCCAAAGTGGGATGCGCTTTCATAGGTCTCTCGGAAGTGGAAAACGCCAAAGTGCTGGACGATCTCACAGCGGAACTCTCTACACGCGCGCGTAATTATAAATATGTACACGTGGAAGGGCCTGACACCCGTGGCATAGATTGCGCCTTGCTTTACAATCCCCATCTATTCACCGTGAAGGACGTAAAACTGTTACCATACAAAACAGAACGCCCCTCGGACAGCACCTTCAAGACCCGCGGCTTTCTCACTGTGCGGGGCGAGATGGCAGGCGAGGACGTAGTGGCCATTGTATGCCATTGGCCTAGCCGCTATAGCGGAAGCTACTACCGCGAGCTTGCGGCTAAACAGGTGAAGGCCATCAAGGACAGCGTGCTGCAAGCCTATCCCGCCACCAAGGTGTTCGTGATGGGCGACATGAACGACGACCCCACCAACAAGAGCATGAAAGAGATACTTCGTGCCCTGCCCGCAATGGACGAGGTAGGTGAGGGAGACATGTTCAATCCTTGGTATAACTTGTTGGCCAAGGAAGGCAAAGGCACGCTTATGTACCAGGGAAGCTGGAACCTCTTCGACCAAATAGTGCTCTCCCCCAACCTGGTCACCAAGAAAGGCGAAAAAGATTATTCTACCCTCAAATACTTTAAGCACCAAATATTCCGCCGCGATTACATGATACAACAGGAAGGACAATACAAAGGTTCTCCCCTGCGCACCAGCGCGGGCGGCAGATGGCTCAATGGTTATTCCGACCACCTGCCCGTAGTGGTTTACCTGGTTAAGGAGAGATGAGCGGCATGACGAAAAAAGCAGAACACCCCAAGGAGCCCGCGGGCAAGAAGGTGACCATCATCGGCATCGCCGGAGGCACGGGCAGCGGCAAGAGCACCGTAGTGCGGAAAATAGTGGAGGCCCTACCGCCCGACTATGTCGCCGTAGTGCCCCTGGACTCTTACTATAACGACACAAGCGAAATGACCGAGGAGGAGCGCCGAGCCATCAACTTTGACCATCCCGACGCTTTCGACTGGCGCTTGCTTCACAAGCAAGTGCAGACTTTGCGAGAAGGGTTGTCCATCGAGCAACCCACCTACTCCTATTTGCTCTGCAATCGTCTGCCAGAAACTGTCCACGTAGAGCCAAAGCCCGTCATCATCATTGAAGGAATCATGACCCTGCTCAACAAAAAGCTCCGGGACTTGATGGACTTGAAAGTCTACGTGGACTGCGACCCCGACGAGCGGCTTATCCGCAACATACAGCGGGACACCATAGACCGCGGACGTACTGTCCAGATGGTGGTAGACCGCTATCTGAACATCCTAAAGCCCATGCACGAACAGTTCATCGAGCCTACAAAACGGCATGCCGACATCATCATCCCCCAAGGAGGAGACAACGCCAAGGGCATTGGCATCCTTTGCCGCTACATAGAGGCATTGGTGGGCGAGGAATAAACCTCTACGACTCCCACAAGGGAAGATATACTGAGATGGCAGAGAAGATATACCGCGATTGTCATAGCGGTATATCTTCTCTGGGAAATGGGAGCTTAACCGCCCTCAAGTCAGGAAAGCATTCTCTTGTCATTCTATCAGCTCCGCGTCGCTGGCATCTTGCCCTTGACGGCGGGACTGATTCTTGCGGGCGCGGCGCAACTTCAACTGGTTGACACATTCCGACACACCATAGATGAGCATACACCATCCCAAGATGAAAAGCGGAGCCGAGGCGATAGCCGATGGATAAAGCAGAGCCACCAAAGCCACCAGCAGGATAACCGAGGGGAATATCCATAGCAACGGACTGACACGAGCGAATCTCTTGGCCATCAACAATACCGCGAACTGGTTGATGGCACCCAGTGTCAGAATAAAAGCCAAGATAAACATCAGCCAACCGACAAACGTATTGGGCATCAGAGCCAGAATCAAGCCCAAAATCACGCTGCCCACAGACACTAGCGGGAAAGCTGGACGCTGCCCGGCTATCTGTTTGCCATTAGCGTCATAAATCTCCACGTCCAGCGTGTTTTTACGGGAGACGAAGTAAGTAGTGAGGGAGATAATCCCCGAAAGGAAAAAGAGCACGCCGATGGTAATGGTAATCCAAGTCATGGTTTGCTCACGATAGCGTATCAATAGCACGCCGATGACAATAGCGCACAGGGCGCGGAAAAGGGCACTTTGCAATATTCTCATGATGGAAGGTTTTGTTCTTATGGCAAATATACGAAATTCCACGGAACCTGAAAGTTTTTACCTCCTTTTTTCGTATTTTCGCGGCAAAAAGCACAAACCATGACCACTTTATACCTCGTAAGGCATGGGGAGACGGTAGATAACGCCGCCCAAATCATGCAAGGACAAACCCAAGGAGAACTCAACGAGAAAGGCATTCGCCAAGCGGAAGCCTTGCGTGACAAGTTGAGAGACGTACCCATAGACGTTTTCGTATCCAGTGACTTAAGGCGCAGCATACAGACCTGCGAGATATTAGCCCACCCCAGGGGACTGAACGTGGAAACCACGCCGCTCTTAAGAGAGCGGGACTGGGGAGACTTCACGGGGAAATACATTCCCAGCCTGCAGAACATCTCACCCTGGCCAGACAACATAGAAAGCTTACACTCCCTGAAATCCAGGGCGCAAAACTTCCTTACGTGGCTAAAAGTGACCTATCCCGACAAGACTATCCTGGCCGTGGGACACGGCATCATCAATAAAGCCATACAAAGCGTATACTACAAGAAAGCCATGGAGGAGATACCCAGAATGACAAACGCCGAGGTGCGCATACTCGTATTGTGACGAATAAGCGCACCTCTCAAGGAATTATGAGTTGAAATGAAAGAAAGGGATACTACCTTCTTCCTCCCCCGAACTTTCCCCCAGCTGACTTTCCCGCTGAAGGCCTGCTTCCCGAATGCTGACGGGGAGCGACATTGGAGCCAGAATGGCGGCGAGGAGAAACGCTGGCGCCAGATTTCCGGCTGGTGTTATTCCTGAAAGACCCATTGAAGTTTGAAGAGCGGTTTTGCCTTACGGTAACGCGGGTAGAGCTTTTCACTCCGTTGCCCGACGGCTGCCTGCTATAGCTTCCACCATTGCTCCTGGCGTTTCCGAAACCTCTATGAGGGCGGTTGCTAACCGCGTCGTTTTTCCGCGGTTTGTTATCACTGCCCGTGCCTATGCGATTAGCAGGCGACTTGTCTCTCCTTCCATTGCCAAAAACACCTCCTGCGTGATGACCATTGTTTTTACCAGGGGCGTTTCCCGGACGGACATTGCCAGGCCTGGAACTACCACCTCTTGGCGGATTACGCTTGCCACCAGGACCGAAATCGCCACGCTTATAGCGGTCTCTCATGCCAAAGTGGGTACCGCCATGCTTGGATGGACCACGCCACGAACGTCCTTTATACCAACTGCGGCCACCATTATGACGCCAGCTATGCCCACCGCGATATACGGTAACGAAATGGGGACGGCCGAAATAGAGATAAGTGCGATGGGGATACCTTACATAGATGGGGAAACGCCAAAAGCCGTCTCGCCACACCAAGGGGCGATAGAAATAGCTGGCGGCCACATAAGCGTTGTATTGCCAACTCAGCAAGATATAGCTCAAGTCCAAGTTGCGCTGCGTCCAACACCTGCCATAGAGGTCATCATAGCTGTCGATACCCATCAGGTAATCCAAGTTGATTTCGTAGGCGGCCTCGTATTGGTCATCGGTGAGATTTAGTTCATAGGCCATCTTGTCTGTCAAGAACAGCGCGTATTCCCTTGCCTGCTCATAGCTCATGGCGTTGGCCTGCACCGAGAGGGTGAACAAGGCGGTCAGGATGGTAATCATCTTTTTCATCGTCGTATGTTTTTATGTTTCCAACTCTTGTCTTTATGTAGAGAGGGACGCTTGTATCATCCCCTTACACCGCGAAGATACGGCATTCTTTTATCCCGCGCAACAGGTTTTCCCTAATCAGGGGAGGGAAAATCCCTACACTTCGCGGGGAAAGCGCCACCGAGACCACTTCCAGGCACCTGGCCAGGCGGCTGGCGCGGCCATGGGAGGGATGGGGGAAACACCCTGGATTATGGTCACAATATTTTACAAGCCGCCGGGCGGTAACTTTCCACTGACATGATACAGATTTACTTCACACGTAATTAACAATTAAAACGTGTAGTATTA
>OJMI01002050.1_pt1 | contig 19319 bp, 20 predicted proteins | sample 1597131 | NCBI WGS metagenome assembly OJMI01 (sample SAMEA2452116, study PRJEB22498) | human gut metagenome | reverse complement strand
CCTTAGAAATTGTATCTGTTTTACATATTTTTCACACAAATTTAATATGTTTCTCGTCAAAAAAACTTGACGCTACTTTCTTTGCATGGTATACTAATTGACGTTGTATTTAACAAATTTGTCTACATCCATTGTAAAAATGGGGATATAGAAAATTAGAGTGAGGTCTTAAACCGAAAGTTGCTCAATAATAATGCATTAGTGTTCAAGAACGCAGTAATGTTATGTACAACATGATATGGTACTGATAAAGCCGACACCAATCCCGTTATTATTCTGAGTGCCAATCAGAATACGTTGACCAGTAGGGATGATGTCGATTTTGTCTGTATAAGCATTTTTAGGATCTACTCTCGTGCCAAGGGAGTAGGTCTTTTTATATTTATATTGTATCACTGTCCAATATTTTTGTCAATATCCACCAGTTTTTATTGTGTTTTCATTCTTGTTTTTGTGCATTATGCCGAATTATATTTCATGCATATTCTAATCTGTGCGTAATGTTATATGATAAAATTATATTGTTGCGCAATATTTTCCCTGTACACGGCATTATATTGCGCCTAAATTAAATTTGCATGTAATATAATAACATGTTTCCCTTTCATTTTCAATGCAAACATGATACAATATTTTTAATGATTTTATACCCATTCATTTTATTGGGAGGTAATTGTTATCCAATGAAAAACCAAGAAATTATTCAAGATATTGTATCTTATATTTATGATGCAATGCGCAAAAAGGGATTGACATCTCGTGGACTTGCTAAAATATGTGAAGAACAAGGCGCATCTCTTTCCTCCAGGACGATTGACAATATGTTTAGAACACCATCTTCCACAACTATATCTACATTATTAAAAATATGTGATGGTCTGGAGCTTAATTTGAATGCAATTTTTCACTCTATTGAAATTGCGAAAACCAGTAATAACACCGCTCAGCAACGTTTGATATATAATATTGACAATCCTGCTTACAATGGCTATACAGGAACTTACCATGTATTTTTTCTCCCTACATCTGCTTACCCTGAAGACCATTCTAACCAAACGCTAGTTCATGGCACATTAAAACTAGGAGATTTTTATTCCACTCGTGAATGTACTGCTATTTTGGATATTGATTCTGGCGACTTTAAAGCTGATGGAACCCCATTCTCAAAACATTATGAGGGAACTCTTGTCTATTCAACGAATAGTTTAATGTTTTGCCAACTTGTGTGTAACCAATATGGTGATATGTGGTTTCTTGTCTTCGATCATGGTAATTTAAATAATAAGGAACTCGCCTGTGTAATTGGCTGTGCAGCCACATCTTCATCTGGCCGCATCCGTCATCCAGCAATCCATCGTTTCTGTTTCTGCAATATGCAACAATATCCTACAATAGACGAAGATACTCAACTACTTATCCAAGGTTTGCTTAGAGTCCAAAATGATCGTATTTTTATTGAGAAAGAAACTCTATCTAAATTTCTGGAGCAGGAAGACCTTAATTCAACGTTTCGCATGAATGTAAAAAACTACTTAAATATTGCGAAAGAATATTATGCCATTCCAAAAAATGTTATAAGAACAGAGTTAGAGCTTTCTGAGTATTCTGACGATTTTGCTAAATTATGCGAAAAATCTGTTCTTGAAAAGACCTACCATGTAAAACATAGCGATGATCGTGAACTATCTTGTATTTTGAGGCATAACCTCACATCAGTTTCTAAACAAAAGAAGTAAAAACAAAAGGAGCCAGGAACATTCACTTTTCTGTGTAAATGTTTCTGACTCCTATTAATCCTTCGCTTAATACCAATTTATTAAACTGTCACAATATTCTTTTTCACTTCATATACAATTAAAGTTCCGTCTTTCTTGCGTCTCACTTCCGCATTATTCACCCGATCTGTAATCGCACTGATTACATCCATCAAGTACAATGCCCTCTCTGTCTGTCCCACTAAATTTGTACTCTTTTGTTCGCAAATCTTTTTCAAATCTGATCTCATCTCCAGTCCTCCAAGCAATATAATATCACTCAAACGGATAATGGAAAGAAAACCGCTGAATAATCCGGTCTCCATGTCCCCGCTGTCCGGGGATTGGAAACCGCAAATCCGTTTTTAAGGAAACCACCATTCCGGTGGTGGAAACCTTTATCATAAATCCCTTAGAATGTAATCATGCACCAAAAGGTGTAAATACATTCAAAGGAGGTCATGACTATGACCAAATACCGAGAGATTCTCAGACTTAGTGGTCTGGGACTCAGTCAGCAGAACATTGCCGACAGCTGAAATGTCTCCAAGAAAACGGTCAATCGCGTTTTAAAGCGAGCTAAGGAATTAGATATTTCCTGGCCACTTGATGAAAGCGATACCGATGCTGTGCTCGCAGAAAAGTTTTTCCATTCTGCAAATCAAGTCACATCCAATAAAAGGATGCCTGACTATGATTACATCCGCAAGGAGTTACTTCGTAACGGAGTAAGCAAAAAACTTCTATGGACAGAATACATGGAGGATTGCCGTGCCAACGGTGAAGAACCTCTCATGTATTCACAGTTTTGCTATCACATCCAACAGAATGAGCAGAAGCATCGTGCTACCATGCATATCAACCGTAAACCCGGTGAACAGGTTGAAGTTGACTGGGCAGGTGATCCTGCAACAGTCATTGATCCTGATACCGGCGAAATTATCAAAGCATACATATTTGTCGGTGTAATGACTTACAGCCAGTATGCATACGTGGAAGCATTTCTGGACATGAAACAGAAATCATGAATCAATGCACATGTCCATATGTACGAATATTTTGGTGGTGTCGCCAGAATCCTCGTACCGGATAACTGCAAAACTGCAGTTGTTCACAATGGCGGATGGAAAGACCAGCAGATCAATGAGACCTATCAGGAACTGGCTGAGCATTATGGCACTGCTATTATTCCGGCGCGTGTCAGAACTCCCAAGGATAAGCCGAATGCTGAGGGAACGGTAGGAAATATTTCTACCTGGATAACAGCAGCACTCCGGAATGAACAGTTATTTTCTCTTGCCGAATTAAATCGTGCAATCAGAGAAAAACTGGAACAGTTCAATCGAAGGCTCTTTCAAAAGAAAGAGGGCAGCTGGCTGGACTTATTCCTTGAAGATGAAAAGCCATTACTTGCGCCATTACCTGCTACCCGCTTTGAACTGAGCGACTGGAAGACAGCCACCGTCCAGTTCAATTATCACATATCTGTGGATGGAATGCTATACTCAGTTCCGTATGAATACATCAAAAAGAAAGTTGATGTAAAGGTAACAGATACCACCATTGAAATTTTTTACAACCATAACCGCATTGCTTCCCACCATCGTCTGAAAGGACGCCCTGGACAGTATAGCACCATTACAGAGCATATGCCGGAATACCACCAAAAGTATCTGGAGTGGAATGGCGACCACTTCCGCAAATTGGCTGAGCGGATTGGCATAAATACGTACACTGTGGTCAATGCAATACTGACTCCAAACGCGTGGAACAACAGACCTACCGAAGTTGTATGGGGCTTCTGAATCTTGCTGAGAAATACTCAGATGCATTGCTTGAAGCAGCCTGTAAAAAGGCATTGTCCTATACATCTTCGCCCAGTTACAAGAGTATTAAAAACATCCTTGTAACCGGTTCTGTAAAGCCAGAATCAGAAACTACTGAATCCAAGACCACACATAAAGCACACGGCATCACAAGAGGTGCCGATTACTATCAGAGGTAAACACATATGACAAATCAGAGTACAATAGATAAATTAATTGAAATGTGCCTTACCACTATGACAGATGCATTTCGTAACCAGCTGGATGATCCTAAATTTAAAGAAGTACCATTCGAGGATTGCTTCGGTATGCTGGTGGACATTGAATACAGCAATCGTAAAAACAATCGTCAGAAACGACTGATCCGTAACGCTGGATTCGACCAGCCGGAAGCAAATATCATGGATATCAATTACACTTCCGGGCGCAAGCTTAACAAGAACCTTATTAACCGGCTTGCAACTTGCGAATATATATCTGAACACCGGAATCTCTTTATCACCGGTGCTACAGGCTGTGGTAAAACTTACATGGCCTGTGCCTTTGGCATGGAGGCTTGTAAGCAGTATTTCAATACCAGGTATGTCCGCCTTCCTGATCTGCTTATTGATCTGGAGATGGCACGGACAGATGGCAGCTACAAAAAAGTTATGGCTAAGTATGCCAATCCCGTTGTCCTGATTCTGGATGAATGGCTTCTATTGAAACCAACGGATTCAGAACAGAGGGATATCTTCGAACTGCTCCACCGGAGACGCAAGAAATCTTCAACGATTTTCTGCTCCCAGTATGAATTCGAGGAATGGTATGACCAGCTCGGCGGTGATGCCAGTCCTCTTGCTGACGCAATTATTGACCGCATCGCTCATGACAGTTATCGTATCAATATCACAAGCATTGATGCCGAACATGACATCTCAATGCGTGAAGTCTATGGATTAGACAAAACATTACGCGAGTAAACTCGCATAAGCGGTTTCCGTTAGTCCGGACAGGCGGTTTCCTGCCTGCCGGACTTGCGGTGTTACTGCACAAGAATATTCATTAAAGTGCGTCATTTTCTGAATTGCTTTGTTTTTTAACTTTTATTTGATAACTTTATCTTGCATCAACTTAAGACTTGTTCTTTAAGTTGACGCTATTTTGACCACATTGGTGTCAGGCACCAATGTTTGTCATTACCTACTTACAATTTTTCTTCTTATTCAAGTGCCTTAGTAATTCTATAATATCTGCTCTCCAAAGCCTCTCTTCCTCCTTCCATTACATCACATATAGCATCTCTTATCTCAAAATCTTGTAATGCACCTGAATGAGAAGCATTTATTTCTCCACCCGCAAACTCCATATGAATCACTTGTTCTGAATTTGTATTCACAACAATATTGGGATTATGTGTTACAACAATAATTTGCTGACTTTGTTTCTTTTCATTAATTCCTTTTACAATAAAATCAGTAATATTTTTTGTGTCCAAGTCGTCCTCAGGCTGATCAATAATAATAGGTTCTTTGCTCATTTGTAATAATAATGTCAATATTGCAGAAGTTCTCTGTCCAGCAGACCCCGCATCAATAGAAATATATTTATTACGTCCTGTTTTTAACTCCAATCGCACCAAGTCTTCTGGAAGCCACATATAAATTTCATTTTCAACACTATAATCATTTTCAAATAAATTATTTAAATGCGCACGAAACTTTTTGCCATAAGTACTTGAGTTTCGATTCGTAAGTTCTTCACACATTGCTTTATAGTTTTCCAGATAATTTCCATTTTCAGGATTAGCAAGTCGAAAAACTATACCTCCTGAATATTCTTCCTCTTTATTTCGCTCCAATATATCGGAAGAGAATGTTGTCCCCTGTTTATTGATTATATTTCTAAACACCTCCTCATTTTTCTCCATGTTTCCCATTGGCAATAACGTAATTCTAAGATTTCCAGCTTCATTCCACGAAGACACTGTTCTTTCTCGATTTTCATATCTTTGCTGAATCAGAGTATAGTATTCTTCTAGAATAGTCATCCTCTCCTGCTTCAGTTCTTCATCAATTTGTTCAACCCTAATATACTCTTCTAATTCCTTTAACAAATCATCCTTTTGTTTCAGTAAAACTGGGTAAATATCAATATCGTCTACCCCTTGTTCTTTTAATTCATTAATAATATTGTTCATTTCAATTTGGTTTTCTTCTTTATTCTTAAATACTTTTAATTTTGAAAACCAAACATCCAGCTGACAGAAACTTACTTGGTTCTTTTCATATGCATCCTTATAATTTAAAATAAATGTATTTATTTCTGATTCCCATTGATCTATTTCTTTCTTTGACTCTTTATCAAGTTTGTCTATATTTAATGAATTTTCGCTAAGTTCAAGAACACTTTTATATAACTGTATTGATTTATCAATAACATCCTCATATTTTCTATATACAGACTTTGCTTGTTGTTCTGCAATTAAGATTTCTTTTTGTGAATCTAATACCTTTTTGGTTGCCTCAGTTTCAAACACTTTAATTTTGTTTTCGATTTCTCTTAATGCTATTTCTTTTCTCTTTTTCTCATTAACTTTAATATTGTTATTGTTTATTCGAATCATACAATCAACATATTTGTTTTTCGTTGAATCTAAGGATTTTCTCCACCCAATTGAATCCCACTGACTATCAATATATTGCAACAAAAGCTGTGCATCTTTTGTCATTTCAAATAATTGTTTTTGATTAAATATCCGGATCGGAAATCTCTCTGATAAACCTGTAGCCTTCTCTAGTTCTCCTCCTATCATTTCATACAGTTCATTATTTTTCCATATAAAATTATACTCTAACCCATCTTTTACTATACATGCTCTGATTTCTGTACTATCAGTAAGCATACCTAATTCCGTTCTATTCTTGGAAATATTAACAAAATCATCAAATTCCTTTTGCAAGGCTTTCGGTAATTCTTCTTTTTTATCCAATATCAATCTAACAAACTGTATTATGCTAGATTTTCCTGTTCCTCGTCCACCAATTATCGATGTCATCCAAGGACTAAAATCAATATGTAATGGAGCCCTCCTTCCAGCATATTTTGCTTGCTTTATTTCTATATATTTTAAAAACATTCTATTCTTTAAGTCATTAGGATTACCTTCATAAAAATCGCTTCTTAATACCCCATCTATATTATCAAATAATGCTAATCTCATCGCCTCTATTGAAGGTTTTCCCATCTTCACCCAAGTATATCTGGATCCAATTGCATCAATACAATGAGAATCACTTCCTGCCACATACGATATTTTTCTTTTTGAATCTTTATATATTTGATTATTAATTTCTGAACCAATAACTTCAAAAGCCAATAATTCATCTACGTTTAAAACCCCTTTTATTTCAGAAGCACTATTTGTTTCAAATAATCCACTAGGACAATCCACATGTGCAGGTATCGCAATTCCTTTATTTTTTATAACTATTTCCATAACTTCCGGCATAGATTTTGTTGTAGATAACACTTTTTCATCAAAACCAATTTGTCCAAATATTCTTTCTAGATTCCTTACCTCCACATCAATATTAAAAATCGCCAGCAGATGAATATTTCCCATAACATTTATCTCAACTGCGGGAAAAATTATTACTGGTGCGATATTAGAGTTATCTTGAATCAGCTCATTCATAGCCTCTCTTAGTTTATCTATCCATTCAAAAGAGTTATGGTCACTGATAACAAGACAATCTATATTCTTCTCTATTGCCTTTAACAAAAATTCTTTAGGTGTAACTTGCTTTTCCTTCTCCGGCTCCCTACTTTCTTTACCATAATCCATTGAAGCTGGCGTATGAACATGAAAATCTACCTTCCACCATTTTCCTCCTGCAATTTCTTTTACTGTACTATTCATCATGTACCTCCATATTTATCTAAAAGAAAACCTATCATGTTTGTATCTAACTTTATCTTTTTCTAAACCTCCGTATATTGTACATTGGTTAGAATTTCTATCGTATTTTACCATACTTTTGACATATAACCATCTCAATGTTAACTTCCAGAAATTTTACAGAAATTTTACAACTAAATCAATCTTCTTCTTAATTGATATGATTCCGAATCCACTTCTATCTCATATAATTTTATATCCTTCCAATCGCATAATTGAAGTAACTTATTTCTATCTTCTCCTGATATCCTATTCCCCATAATTATGCTCTTAGGTTTGATTATGTCATTCCTTTCTTTTTTCTTATCATTATACTGTATACTTGTTATACGCCATTCATCTTCGTTTTCCCATTTTCTACTTTTAGAAACACATGTTCTATGTATAAATTTCAAAATTTCATTCTGTTCCATTTGATACTCTGCTCTAGGTATTTCATCTACATACTCAATTGGTGTCAATCTCCAATTATATTTTGCAAATATATCTATTGCATCATATTCAATACAGATTCCATTATAGTCATTTGCATACGAATACCACATAGGTGCATTATCAAAAGATGTCGTTAATGAATAAACTAATGTGTATTCTCTAATGGCATTCATCATTTTATATGCATCTGTATTAACCCAGTCATCTATTTCTTGCCTTGATGGTTCTTCAATAAATTTTATATGTTTTAATATTTCAATACGCTTTTTTCGCTCTTCATCTGTATCTATTTTATATGAATATTCATAAGGGTCATTTAATTGAGAAATTAAGCTGAAATGAAATATATCATCTTTAAGATTCGGGATAGTATATTTACTTCCCAAAGATTTAAACTTATAAAATGAACTAATATTCATCTTTTTAAAAATATCAATCAATCTGTTAGCGGCTTGTTCATTAAATGAATCATTAGTTGTCATTATAACGAAATTATTTCTAACTATATCTATATATTCTCTTTTTAGTGTTTCCAAACTATAATCCATATTTTTTACACTCCTTCTTATGTATATTTCGACCACACAGAACCAACTGCACGGAGTTTTAGGGGTATTCCGCAATTGTCCGTCTTATCCATTTAGCAATATAAGTTTAGCGGTCAATAACTCCTTGCCACAACGTCCATACATGGTACGTTTTATCATTTTCAATTTGCTGTTTGTTCCCTCAACAAAACCATTCGATAGAGGGCTGGCTATAGCATTTTCTACGGCAGATAAATCTTTTTCCAGTCCGGATGCCAAACGGGAAAGTTCTTTCAAATCGCTGTTTTTGTATTTTTCAATAAAAAAATATAAGTACGGCATGTTTTCTTTTGAAATATCTCCCGAAACTCCTGAATGCAGGACTTTAGAGTCCTAAGCTGCGGATAAGTATCCATCAGATATGATTTATGACGATCCGTTATCTCGTGGTTCATCCATAAGAAACTGAAGATGCCGTTTCTTGATATGTGGTCATATTTCTGAATTTTTTTCTTTTTTTGAATAGCGTCCGTTGAAGAACTCCTGTAGACCGCAATATCAATATGAAAACGCTCTACAATCTTATTCATATAATCATAAGCCGCTGTCTGGCCACCTTTGTAACCTTTTTGAATGAGACTTCGGAAAACATCTTTTCTGCTCACTCCAGAAGATAACTCTTTGATGATATAATCATAAAATTGATTCATTCCGCTGTAAAAATTTTTGTGGCATAAAGAATCATAGTCTCCTTCAAGATATTTTGTTACTGTATTTCTGCTACAATGAAGTATTTTAGTATTTATGATTCCTTATCTTGTCCATCACTTGACCTCTTGATTGTCCAGCCATAGACCATTATACTGTCCTTATTAAGAGAAAAGGAAAGGCTCCGGAGCCCCTTCTGCAAGATTGGCTTCCGGAACCTTGGTAAACACCATGTATATTGTAACAGATTTTACAAGAAAAGGACAGCATATTTTTATCAGAGAACAGTCAGCCAGAGAACAGTCAGAGAACAGTGAACAGTGAATTTCTTTGCCCCATATGTCAGAAATGCAGTCTAATCTTCCGTGATTACCGCAGCCACATTATAAGATACGAGGACGGAACACATGAATGGCTCAAAATTCCAAGGCATCAGTGCAGCAATAATAAGTGTCGCAGAATCCACCGGATGCTGCCTGACATACTTACACCATTCAAGCACTATAATGAGGAAACCATATCGGGAGTTCTGGATGGCATTGTAACTCCTGAGGATGAGGATTCAGAAACATCTCCTTCGGAGGACACAAAAATTTAATAAAAATTTAATGGTGTCAGGCACCAATGTCTCTAGCGCCTGTTTGGAATTTCCATACAATGAATGGCGACCAAAGCAAGACCAATACACTCAATAAAAGCATTTTAATTTTACTTTTTAATGAAATCTGTTTTATAATTTCTTGTGCAAAAGGATAAATTAAATAGCATAAAAGAATACACGAAACAAACCAAGTTCCTCCATTGTGAGATACCGAAAAAATACTCGTAAAAACAGACTGTAATCCTAAAATTTCTATTGGCATTAATATAACATTTTCTTGCAAAGATTCTGTCCCCCCCCCAAAAAAAAATAATATATAATGTTCCTACTAAATAATATATTGGCAATATTGTAATATATCTTTTTTTATAAAACAATTTTATATTGGCTAACTTTCCCAAATCTTTTTTTTGATAAGTATAATATATCACATACCCCGATAAAACAAAAAAAGCTGTCATAAAAATCGCTCCCATATTTATAAAAGAAGTCAATATACCATATTTACATCCTAGATGAATATTCGAATGAAACAGAAAAATAAATAGCACTGCTACTATTCTATATATATCAAGCCCTGTCTGCCTGCCTGTTTGTTTGTTGACTATCTATTGTCCTTCTTTTCCCCTATCATTAAGCAGAATTTTTCAAATAACAAATATTTTATTCTCACAACCTCATATAATTTTCCACTTACTTTATTAACGAATCTCTGTAGCGTTAAAACATACAAGATTGAACATAAAATTCCAAATATAAAAATTATAAACGAAATTATGAATACCCATTGTATAACATCTGAATATCCAAATCTCTTATAAACATAATTCCACATTGCGGGTCTAAAATATGTTCTTAAAATAATATTCTCATGTATAATGTAAATAAGTAATGATAACTTTGAAATATAATTAATAAATCTATTTTTAAAATGAATATTTCTTGCAATATTAAACATTGCTATAGACATAGCTAACAAAAAAGGGTTGCAATTATTAACCCAGCGCATTACTTTATCAGACAAAACTTGAGAATACAATCCACATATATCTGTTATAAGTATAATTCCTATAAATCCAATAACTCCTATAATAAAAAGGATTATATTTTCCCTTATATTATCTACAAAGCTCATTAAATATTTCTGCATATAAGCTATAGCAAAATATATTGTTATCCAAAGTATAATAGCTGATGAAAAAAACCAACTACAATTAATAAAATTCATAAAAACATATAAAAATACCATTACCAATGTACTTCTAAATAACTGGCGCTGATTCATCATATTTACAATACTATTTAAAATTGGGTGTATCGGATAGAATAATAAATAACATGTCATATACCAATTATTTCCAAATGTTGTTGGAAATAAACTACTTATAATAATTCCAATAGATATATTACCATGTAATATTATATATGTTATTATAAAGATAACTATTGATACTACCCATATTTCTATAACCATAAAAAGCCATTTTTTCTTATTCCAATTTTTGCTCTTTAATAAAAACCAAGCTGAACATATGAAAAATACTGAATTTCCCAAAACACCAAAGTGTCGAAATATTTGTAATAAAATACATTGTATATTCGTAGTTGCTCTTGAAATATCTATCACAAAACCATTATTTGGAATATTATATGCTTCATTTGTTAATGATTGTACTGTATGATTTATTACAATTACAAAAATTGCAAAAATTTTTAATAGCTCAATTCCAGAATCGCGTGTCTGTCTGTCAATGTTATTTATAAGCTTCATCTATGTCAACCCTTTCTTAGACACATGTACTTTACTTTTTATTTCAGCTTTTGTAATACATTCCCTATCATCTTTCTTATTAATCCACAAATTATTCGACCATGTAAGACTATAATACCTATTAAAAAAATAATTTGTATAACAATACCACTTTCAAAAATTACTAATAACCACCACTGTACACACAGCAATATAACACTTATGACGATACGACTTATATTTAATGATAAATTCATAGCCTTATTAGTGTCATACGTAATAATAAGCCATACTACAAAATAAGAAATCATAGTCGCTATCACTGCTCCCATTAATGCAATTTTGTATATCAAAAACGCATTAAGAATAGTGTTAATAATAGCGCCTGTAATTGTTGCCTTTGTAATTGTAAGCGCTCAATATTTCAACGCCAGATTGTAAATAGGTAATAATTAGAGCAAAATGCTAGCATCTAGCATACATAAGTATAGTAAAACACTAGCATTTCCTGATACTTATTATGCGTTGATAATTAACTTGAATTATTTTGCACTTACTATTCATATTATATTATTGCCTTTTTTTCCATAATTTTATAATATCTGCCCCAAAAATAATTATGATTAAAATAAATAAAACAACTACATTTATCGCGATAATAAAAATAGCATTTTTGAAAAAATACATCCAATTTTCCACATTATAATTATCAATTTTAAAATAATATAACGCAATAATAGAAATATAAGATACTAGCAAAAATAATGGTTTAAATATAATTTTATAATTCAACATAATTATATTTTTACATAAATACATATAAAAATAACATAATCTATATAGTGATGCTATTAATGTTCCAACTGCAACTCCTACAAGCCCACATTTTTTTATAAAAAATAATGATATAACAATATTTAAAATAGCTTCTATTGCAGCTCCTTTATTTGTTTCTTTAAATTTATTTGCAGAAATTATTAATAAATTAAATGGTTCTCTAATGCAAATTATCATTTGAGAAATCGCAATTATAAATGGAAAAATTACTCTATCATAAGAATAATCCGAATTATTACCTATATAAATACAAACAAATTGCCTAATCAACAGTATTATTGTTCCAAAACCGATCAATGAAACTATTAAAATAAAGTAAAAGTACTTTTTCATAAATTCTTTAATTTTTACAGTGTTTTGTTGTGCCAGTTTTCTTCCAAGAATTGACTGAAATCCTGTAGAAATAGACAAAACTACCGATTTCATTCCATTGATAACTAACATATATACAGAATAAACGCTTACTTCATTCAAATTTAATAATAAAGTTATTAAAACTATATCTGTATTATTGTTAATAAAAAAAGCCAGATTTTGAAAAAAACCATCCCATCTACCTTTTAATTCATATTTTCCTTTACTATAACATTTACGATATCTTTTTTCTGTAAATAATGTATATAATAAAGGTTGTAATAAAAAAGCAATACTACTAAAAAGCTTTACAATTAGTATATTATTATATTTTACTGATGATATTATAACTAAACTAATATTTACAACATATGCAATAATTTGAGCAATTGAACATATATACAATTTATGACTTGCTTGTAGCAAAATTTTATATGATATTGCAAAAAAATATTGAGCACATAAAGAAATACTTAATATCCAAATTAATGTGACAATAGACTCTTTATTTATAGAGGATTTTATCATTAACGGATAAATTAGCGATAATATCAAAGTATAAATCATATAAATACATATAATTTGTCTAAAAAATTTTTTTGAAGATGAAATAATATCTGAAATCTTGTTCTTATCATTTTCATATATAGGCTTATATAATTGAGCCATTATTACAGCACCTACGCCCCCCTCAAGCAGCGAAATGTAATTTAAAAACTGATTTATTGATGAAACCAAACCATTTATTTCTGAGCCAAAATAATTAATAGTTATTTTTGATGTAATAAATGAATTGATAACAGCAACGATTTGAAGTAGTAAAGAAAATAATATATTATATGAAAGTTTCTTCTTCATTTATAAATTGTCCTTTAATATTTTTTCTAATTGACTAACGTTTTTATCCCAATTAAAATTTTCAATAATTTTTACACCAGCATTCGCTATCTCTATTCTCCTATCGTTTTCATTAATTGCCATCTCTATTTTTTTTGTCAATCCCTTCACATCTCTAGGCTTACATATAAGCGCCGTCTTACAATCAAATGAAAAATCTCGTATTCCTTTACTATCAGTTGTAACTAAGCAACATCCACATTTCATGCTTTCTGCTGCTGTTAATCCAAAACCTTCTAACCAACTAGCAGTTACAAAAATTGAACATCTATTGTATAAATCTCTAAGTTGAACACGTGTCGGATTATATGTATATCTTACATATTTTGGCAATTCATCATTAACTGAATAAACACCAAATGCTTCAAACTTTATTGTCGGATATTTCCTATGAATTATTTCTATAGATTCAAGAACATCATAAGTTCCCTTTGATTTTATTGGAACATACATAAAACCAATTATAATATTATTCCTTTCTTCAATAGCATTATCACAGCCAAAATCATCATCAACAGCATTAGGTAAATAATAAGCAGAATTAAATGTATGCTCTTTTACTATATTATATAACCAGCTCGAAACAGCAATATTAATCATACCTAATTCATATGTCTTATAAACCTCCCTATCAGATATTCCCCAATTTTCAAATCCCTGAATAAAGTAAACCTTCTTTCCTTTACACTTTGATAAACCATTAACCCCTCCAACTGTTATTAAAGCCGTTGCTATTACAAAATCTCCATCTGGCACTGTTTTATCATTTATAGAGTATACTGCAATTTCAGTTATATTTTTCTTTTTATATAATTTTTTTTTCGAAATTGTTTTTTTTCTTCTCTTATTATATGTTATTATATTAGGTATTTTTAATTTACCTTTTCCTTTACCACAATCATATAATATTGTTATTTTATGCCCTTTACATGCAAGTCTTTCAGCATAACCATACATATTCAATATTCCACCAGATGGCAAATTGTAGTCATACCAAGGTAATACAATCGTTATATTCATATTTAATCATCCTTCAATTTAAATCTTTTTTTCCAAACAAAACAATATAGATATGATAAAATCAATGCTGGGAAATAAAAAATCATTCCATGAATACCCGGAAGTTTAGTCTTATCAAAGACTAAATATTTTGCATATTCCATTATTTTACTTTTTGTTTTAGTTTCATATTTATATCTTACCTTAAAATATTCTGCCTCACCTTTTGGAAATTTAAAAATGTTAATACTATTTGTCAATCCTGTGGGCAAATATGAACAAATTGTCCATACCTTAGGAATAACATAATACAAATATTCTTGATCAATTTGCCTCCACACTAAATCTTCTGTAATAAAATTTTCATTTTCAAATTTAGGAAACGGAAACTTCTTTAACACATCTATTTTATGAACCATAGTCGTTTCAAATATTCCATTTTTCATTTCATCCTTCACTGTCGAAAAAGAATATGGATGTATAAAACATTCTCCAAACATTGTTTCATTTACATTTTTCCCCCTATATGCAATCATGCCACATAAATTCTTCTTTTTATCTTTAATACCAATCCACTGATTATATATCTCACCTAAAATGTCATTTATCAAATAATCATCTGAATCAATACACATAAATAATTCATATTGTGCATTCTTTACTCCATTATTAAATGCTATATGTTTTCCCTCATTTTTTTGATAAATATAATTTATATTAATTTTATTTTCTTTGATAAATTCACCGACGATAAGTTTAGTTCCGTCGGTTGATCCATCATCGACAATTACCCATTCAAAGTTATTAAATTTTTGATTCAGAAGACTATTATATAATTTGGTAAGATATCCTTCTCTATTAAATGTTGGTGTAAATACTGTAATACCTTTTTTCATAATGTCACCTCAAATCGTTTTAACCATTCTTCGCAATCATATGACTCAATAATACTTTTATCTACCTGTATATATGGAAGGGTTAAAAAATCACAAATTGATATTTTTTCATTTCCTAATATATAAATATTATTTGAATTATAAAAAGGCTCTCTTATTATGTCTGAATAATTCGTAATTAATTTTTTCCCTAAAAAAAGTGCCTCTAGCGGTCTCAAAGTTAATCCGATATTTTCGTTAGTAACTAAATCTAATATTGCACGACTATTCGAAGCTATATCTAAAATATAGCTTTTATATGGCATAAATTTTCCCTCTAAATTTTTATTAAATTTTTCCTTACAATTTGTAATATAAAAATAAGTTACTAAATCATTTTCTTCACAATATCTATTTATACTTTGTAAATACTCAATTCTATTTTTAGGTGATCCTATAAAAGAAATATCAAACTTACTTTTCTTTACACTACATACTAACTTTTTGTTCCAAAATTGCTGATTATATTTTATTGAATATTTTTTACAATCTTCATAATTATATGACCATATTTCAATTTTTTTATTATTGAAAATATTTTTCATACTAACACGCATTTTTATTGTTTCAATTGTATTCCAACAATAAAATATAATCTTTATCTTTGGATTTAATCTGCAAAAACATTCAATAATTCCTTCGTTATAATATGTATCAAATAAAATAACAGCATTATAATCTGCAAACTTTTTTTTCCAATCACCAAGGGAATATTTAATTAAATATTTATTTTTTTTCAGAATTCTGAATATAAATCCTTTTTTATAAACATCTCTAATATCAGCCTCAATGTTAGCATCTTGAAGAACATCTATATCATGCCCCGATAATAATAATACTTTATTCATATTTTAACCTATCCATATATTATTCTTGAATATTTCTGTGAAAATTTCCGGAATTCTACTTAAATAACTCCAGACCCAAAAAAACTGTGAACCACAAACAAATCCAAACATTTTTAACTGTTTAAATGATATACTTTTCTTTTTATTATTTCCTAATGCCCATGCATAATAGACATAATTAGCTATATTTAAAACTCTAAACATTCTATAAAAATTTATATCAACAAATAATAATGGTAAACTAAATGCTGCATAAATATTTATATTAAAAATAGTATCACTGTATCTATCATCATACGATTTAACATATCTACGTATATAGCAAACAGTAATTAAATTCACAAAATATAAACCTGCGAATGGAATTGATCCCCAAGCAGTTCCACCAAAATAATAAGTAACATGCTCAAATACACTCCATTTATTTGCCAAAAATTCAATTCCAATCAACGGAAGATTCACATGCAAAACATTATTCAATAACAAAAGAATTAAATATATTCCAAATAGCACTCCAACTAATTCATATTTTCCTTTATCAATTTTATATTTGTTTTCTTTTTTTATTAATCCTATTATAAAAAAAGGGATAAAAAATAATGTTACCATTTGAAACGATGATGAAATCAATGCAATTACAAGTGCTATTTTTTTATTATCCTTATATAAAATAAGAGCATCAAAAAGTAATACACTCGCAATCATTGTTCTAAACTGTACAGTACCAATAAATAACTCCGAAATCAATAATAAAAAAAGAACCCCCACATAATTATCTGTTATTTTTTTAATTCCCCAATATAACAATATCCCTAAAATTATAAAAGTGATTATTACGGTTTCCTGATAATCTGTTATTCCAATTTTCTTAAAAATAAAATAATATAGCCTATATCCAATTTCATATCTATCATAATCATCAGTCATCATAGAATACAAATAAAGATTATAATCAGAATTCGAATTATTACCTGCAAAAATCACAAAAATTCCTATTGAAAGCACTACTGAATTAATTTTAGATTTATTGTTTTTTATTAGACAACAAAATCCTATTATTAAAATTACAAAATAAACAATCTGTACCATAGATTTCCTCAAAAATTCTAATTAAATTCTTTCTTCTCATAAATATATTCTTTTTCCATTTGTTTTTTTTCTGCCCATTCTAGTGTATTAGATACAATCCTTGAAGGATTACCAATAACTACAGAATTTTTAGGGATTTTTCCTTTAATAACAGTTCCTGCACCTATAATACAATTTTCTTCAATAATCGTTCCAGGTAATATTGTAGAATTAGCTCCTATAAATACATTATCTTTAATTGTAATATCCTTTAACCAAAAAGATTCATATCTTATTTTCTCATCAATTGCTCTTAATCCACATGTAACAGAGTAATCATGTACTAATAAAAGAACATTTCTTGAAATAACAACATTATTTCCTAAATGTGTTTTATTATATCCTTTACCATCAAAAGCAACAGAAGGATGGATATATCTTGGAATTCCTGTTATATCTATTCCTATATGATTCAAATACCAATTATATAACTTCATATATTTTCTCGGAGAAAAATAATCAAATAATTTTATTATCTTTCTCAAACAAACCTGCATTATTTTTTTAAAGATTTTCATATAACTCAATATAACTCCTTATCATACTGTTTTTTGAAAATTTACTTTTATTAAACTCAATAGGATATTTCCATTTCGTATCAATTATGAGTTCTGCCGCTTTATTAATATCGCCTTTAGAAACTATATAACCATTTTTTCCTTCATCAATACATTCCACACCTCCACCTGTATCATATGTAATTACTGGGGTTCCACAAGCTAACGCTTCTAAATTAATAGTTGGAAAATTATCTTCATACGTCGGATTAAATAAAATACTTGCTTGTCTATAAATCTCCACTAATTTCTTTGTATTTTCTGTTCGACAAATTCCTATAATTCCTTTTGGCAATGCATTAATCTGCTTATCTGTTAACCCAACCAAAACGATTTTATAATCATCACTTAAAATACTTCGTAGCTTCAGAAAATCTTCTAGTCCTTTACGTTTAGTCCATTCCCCTGCTATACCTAAAACTATTCTTTCTTTTTTTAAATATGAATTTTCATGATTAAAAACATCTGTATCTATTCCATTATAAATTACAATTGATTCATAAATATTTAAAAATGATTCATTTACTATTCCATTAAGCCAATTACAAGGTGATACTATAATAGCATCTAATCCACCAAAATATTTCTTTTTTAATTTCCAATTATGCTTCGTATTATCTATATATGATATTGGATATGTATGTATTTGTTCACAATCATAACATCCTGTTTTCCATTTTTCACACCCACAGGCATCAAAATATGCACAATGCCCTGTAAATGCCCAACAGTCATGTTGAGTCCATACAACTCTTATGTTTTTTTTCTTAATATAATTAAAAAGTAACTCAATATTAATATAATAGCCATGTATGCAATGAAGATGAATTATATCCGGATTTATATTATCAATCCATTTTAAAAGTTTCCTTGTTGCAGAAACTGAAGCAAACCCTGTTTTATCGGTTAATCTTGTATAAGCACCATGTATTTTTACACCTAAATCATCATCCATATAATATTCATGTTCATTTTGTGCTTTTCGACCTCTTCCCCAAACAACATAAGAATCAACACCTTTATTAAGTAATGCTCTGTGAAGATTCATCATTATATTTCCAGCAGCCTTATATGAAAATGTATTAATCTGAATAACCTTCATAATTTAATCTAACCTATAACTTCTTTAAGCCAATTTCTTAAAGAATACCTTTCATATATTACATTATCTATTCGTTTATATTTACTTTTAAAAAATATATTATCTAAAATAATTAATCCTA
>OJMI01002041.1_pt1 | contig 19403 bp, 15 predicted proteins | sample 1597131 | NCBI WGS metagenome assembly OJMI01 (sample SAMEA2452116, study PRJEB22498) | human gut metagenome | reverse complement strand
GGGAGATGACCTATTTCCCCCTGCATGACGAAAGCTCGAACTTCTATGCCGATGCGGAGGATATGAACGACTGTACGGTGGCGAAGCTGGACGGCAGCGAGGGAGACTGGATGATGTATGAGCCGTTTTACTGGAGCAAAGGCATCAACGATTATTTGAACAACAAGAAGTACGCCTGCTACAGCAGTTATCCGGAGGACGAAATGCCCCCGGTGCCTGAGGCGACGGTACTGACACTGGATGCCATCAAGGAGACACAGGGCGGCTGGCTGGGTGAACGCAAGATCATGAGCGGCAAGCCCACGCTGATGGAATCCTATACGACGGACAAGGCTTATTCCGTGTGCAAAGTGGACGTGTCGGGTTACAGACGTGTCCGCTTCCCGAGCGTTCCAGGAACAGGGCTTATCGGCAGTGTGTTTGCTGATGCGGAGGGAAACATCCTGAAGAGTATTGTGGTGCCGACCATCGGCTTGAAATTTGAAGCCGGCATGTATCTGATAGCAGACGTTCCGGAACGTGCTACAGCCCTGCATTTCTCCATTCTGAACACGGCAGAGTTTGACTGCGTGGTACTGAGCCACAGCGACAAGATAGAGGACATGGAACCGGATTGGGTGGCCAATGAGGAGCATCTGTGTGCCGTTGTGGGCAGTTCGGTGGTGGGCAGTAAACTGCGTGCCTGCATCACCGGAGCTTCGACCACGGCAAGTATGACCTGGACGGACTTCCACTACTACAGCCAGCAGCGGGGCATGCAGCAGATAGATGCGCTGATGCACAGCCGCATCGCGAACCTGAGCTATGCAAAGTACGGGCGCAGGGATATGCAGGAACAATGCGGTGCCGGTCAGCATAACAATAACCGCACAACAGGCGGAACGGCCGAACACGGGATGACAGACACCATCGGCTACGATGAAGCGTATGTCATTAACAACAAAATCACGAATTCGCTGATTGACGGCCTGGTGCACCAGTATGCCTGGTATAAGAGTCGGGACGAATACGGACAGGCGACTGTGGTGCAGGTGAACAATATCTGCTGCCTGGGCTATGAGGACATCTACGGCAACAAGTATGACATGATGGACGGCGTGGATCTGCCGAACGACAGCGGTAACGTGGGCAAATGGCGCATCTGGATGCCTGACGGCAGTATCCGTATGGTACAGGGCAAGAAGGACAGCGGTCAGTGGATTACAGGCGTGGCGCACGGCAAGTATATGGACATGATTCCGGTAGGTAATCTGAACGGATCATCTTCTACTTACTATACCGACATGTACTGGATAAGCACCGCTACGGTCCGTGTGGTCTATCGCGGGTGCGACTATGCGTACGCGCATGGCGGTGTATCGAATGCGAATGCGGTTTCCGATGCTTCGTATGCGAACGCGAATGTCGGCTCTCGTCTGGCCTTCCGCGGCAAAATCGTTCGGGCGCAAAGCGTGGCAGCGTATAAGGCGATACGCGAGGTGGCGTAAGCGCAAAGCGCCAAAGCGTGGAGCGAAGCGACTAAAACGAAAGAACGGGATTCGGATGGTTTCCGAATTCCGTTTAAAAGGTATTCAAATACCGGCGAAGCCGGCCGAATTTTTTTTAGAATATTGATAGGGTAGGGGAATACAGAACTGAATTGATTTGAGAGTAAACGACCTCAATTTAACTATGTAAAGATAGCTATTTTTGCTGATATTTGCAAGTGAATTTTCTGTTATTTTAGCCTATAAATGCCTTGTTGAAACGGAATAAAGAGTGCTTTAAATTATACGTTTCGTTTTGTGAAATGAACTTTTCGTTTTGAAATGCGCGAACATTTCGATTTGCGGATTATACATTGTTTGTGGCAAACGTCGGAAGACTACTGCATGCCGCCATGAAGAGACATGCGAATGATTCCCATTTCTTCATAAATTAACTTTTCTTTTGGGAATGGTGTTTGCTTGTTAACGCCCATCCTATTATGTTACTGATTATACACGCCTGTATAGTTTTAATACTCTCCAAAACACAAATATACGGATAAAATTATAATATATATGCATTTTAATATATTTAACATTACGCTACGGGGAACTATCGTGCTCATTCTTGTATACTTATTTTACGTTGGGTGTTTTGTGCTGTGCAGGGTTCATTTCATATTTTTCAAGAAAAATGTCTGTGTGATTGCCTGAAAATATGTATGTTAGCACACACTGTTCCCGACCGCTTCCCAGCATGCTGGCGACCAAGGCTCAGCACGCTGGGAGTCAAGCCTCAGTAAGCTGGCAGTCAAGGCTCAGCAAACGCTTGACCGAAGCTCAACTTCGGAAGAAGAGGGTTGTGTGATTTTTTCTTATAAATCTCATATCGGAATCAAAATCTGTGATAAAACATTTTGTGCTCCGTACTGATTCTTCGTATATTTGCTTCAAACAGATGTTATGGCAAAAAAGAAATATTACGTGGTGTGGCAGGGAGTCAATCCCGGCATCTATTCGTCATGGAGCGAATGCGAGAAGCAGATAAAAGGCATCAAGGGCGCGATATACAAATCGTTCGAATCGCAGGAGGAGGCCGAGCGAGCCTATTCCTCTTCGCCTTATACCTATATAGGAAAGAACGCTACGGAGACCGGCAAGCCGCTGGCCGACTGGCGCGGTGAGGTGGTGCCTAATGCACTGGCGGTAGATGCGGCATGCAGCGGAAATCCCGGACCGATGGAATACAGGGCCGTGTATCTGCCTACCGGACAGGAGGTGTTTCATTTTGGTCCCCTTAACGGAACGAACAACATCGGTGAGTTTCTGGCCATCGTGCATGCGCTGGCTCTCATCCAGCAGCGCGGGGCCGATGTAACGGTATATTCAGACAGCCGTACGGCTATCAGCTGGATACGTCAGAAGAAATGCAAGACCAAGCTGGAACGCACTCCGCAGACCGAAGAGGTGTTCCGGCTGGTAGACAGGGCCGAGGCATGGCTGCAGACACATGAGTGGAAAACTCCCATTCTGAAATGGGATACCGATCGGTGGGGAGAAATTCCAGCCGATTTCGGCCGTAAATAAGAAATGAAAAAGAAGCCGCTGCGGTGAATAGACACGCATGCGGCTTCTTTCGTCCAGAATATATGAAGTTTAACGGCTGATACTGTCCTGATGGATACGGATGCTCATCAACCGGCGCACCACCTCATTGCGCGGCACACGCACATACTTCACAATCTTCTTGTAACGCATGGCGATGGCCATCAGAATGAAAAGAATGCTTGCCAGTACGGCCAGTCCGTATACCTCTTTCAGTGATACGAGGAGTACCTGTTCCTGCAGTTGTCCCATCAGCGTAGAGATGGGCGCTATTTGCGTCACGGGATTGGCCGCATCCATGTTGACCGAGAGGTTCTGTCCGTTGCTCAGTGCGGCAATCTTGAAAATGCGTCCCACAATGGCGCATGCGATGGGCGAGCCGATTCCTTCACGGATGAATCCGAGAGCTCCCAGTGCCTGGAAGAAGAACAGGAACGGAACCATCTGCTGCAGATAAACCGTAAGCGCAATGTAAATCATTACATTGCCGAAGCTCTTGACGAATATCGGCAGGTAGAGCTTCTCGATGTTCGTATCGGGCGAAATAAGGAAATAAAACATTATCTGATACAGGGCGATGCACACAAAACCGATGATGGTTACCTGCTTGTAAGTGAGATGCAGGCGTGTGAGCGCGTACATGGTGCACAGGGATCCGGTGAGCGTTCCGGCCAGTGACGGCCATTGCAGCGACACGTTGTTCAGACTGTCAAAGTGCATGATTCCGGTGGTAAACGTATCCTGAAGCACCGTAGCCGTGGCACTGAGCAATACCAGCGCGGCAAACAGTATCATGATGGTTACAACTTTCGGAAATCCGTATACTTCCGGTGCCACGTAGGGATGGCGGATGTGAAACATACGTCCGATGTTGAGGCAGGCCAGTCCGATACCTCCGGCCAGTGCCGCGCAGATATAGGGCGAGTGAAACCAGTCATAATAGTCGCCGTAGTTGGCCACGTAGATGATGAGCAGTATGGCAAGGCTCCACATGGCGGCTCCCAGCCAGTCGATGCCGAACAGCGGCATGGGCTTGCCCATATGAAACGGACGAAGCAGCATGCGGGTCACGAAGATGACTACCAGCAGCAGGCCGATGATGAAGTAATGCATGTAATGCCAGTGAAAGTAGTATCCCAGGTATGTGGCGATGAGGCTCGACAGCGAGATGCATCCGAACACGGTAGCATAAATCACCGGAAAGAACACGGCAAAGTTACGCGTAGGGGTGATGCGCAGCTGCACGGTAGAGAAACATTCAAACGTTCCCCACATGCGCAGTACACCCGATAAGAAGCAGAAAGTGACCATTACCGGAAGGCTGCGCGTGTGCATGCATATCAGGTTGCACACAATCAGTCCGGCCGATACGCCCTGTAATATGTCGTAGGTGGTGAAGCGGAACTTCAGTCTGAACAGGATGGGGAAGACGATGCTGATACCCGTGAACGAGGCCAGTGCTGCCATCATGATGTCTTCGTGCATCAGCGAGGTGGCGCCCATCATCTGCTGCATGGAAGCCAGATAGATGCCGCCCGAGAGTTGAAACACAACGATGAAGCACATCAGAGTGGTGACACGTGCCCACATGGGAACGTTTTCCTTGAATGAGGGTACTTGTTTTAACAGGTTATCGATAGGTGTCATTTTCTTAGTATTTCACTTCACATTCAACATTCAGTCCGGCACGCAGTTTTTTCATGTCTTCGGGCTTGTTTTCTCCGGTAAAGGCAATCTTTACAGGTACGCGCTGTTCCACTTTCACGAAGTTGCCTGCCGAGTTGTCCTGCGGAATGATGGAATATTGTGCTCCGGTAGCTTTTGACATAGCTTCTACGCGTCCCTTGTAGGTCACTCCCGGCACGGCGTCGACTTCTATCTCTACCGGCATGCCTTCGGCAATGTGGCTGGTCTGTGTCTCGCGGTAGTTGGCGATGACCCATACCTCACTTTCGTCTACTACCGACAGCAGGGTCTGTCCTGGCTGCACGAGCTGTCCTTCCTGAATGGTCTTGCGTGAGATTACTCCGTCGCACGGTGCGGTGATGACGGTATACGAGAGGTTGATTCTTGCCAGTTCAAGAGCAGCTTCGGCCACGGCGATGGCTGCGTCGTTTTGGTCAAGGCGCTGGGTCTGTTCCTTCTTTACAAGGGCAGTAGAGTGTTTCTGGCGCACCAGCATCTCATACTTGGCCTTCATGGCCTCGTAGTTGGTCTTCACTCCGTCAAACTGCTGTTGGGTGACGGCTTCCTTGGCAAGCAGACTCTTGTATCGGTTGTAATCCTTCTCGGCGTTTGCAAGCAGCACGCGCACTTCTTCAATGCTGGCGTCGGATACCGAGAGGTTGTTGCGTGTGGTCGAGATGGTGGTTCCCATCACATTCTTTCCGGCCATGGTATTCTGCCAGTTGGCTTCGGCCTGTGCCAGGTGAAGGCGGTATTCCACATCCTCGATGATGACCAGTGTGTCTCCCTTGTGCACCTGCTGGTACTCGTCAAAGCGTATTTCCTTGATGAATCCCTGTACACGGCTGTTTACCGGCACGATATACTGGCGCACCTGCGCATTGTCGGTATATTCCACGCTGCCCAGGTGGATGAAACGTGAGCATACCCAGATGAATCCTGTTATGAGTACGATGATGATTGCCGTGTTGATAACTATCTTTTTTGTTCTTCTGTTCATGATTGTAACGTATTAAAGTGTACCGGTGAGGTAACGGAGTTTATAATAATTGTATATGATGTTTATCTGTGCATTTGCCAGTTCGGTTTCGGCCAGGAGCTTGCTGTTGCTGGCATCGAGCATGTCGGTAATCAGCGCCAGTTCGTTGGCATACCGGTTGTATACCACGTCGTAGTTCTGGTTGGCCAGTTCCACGCTCTTTTCCTGAGTCTTCAGCTTTTCGTAAGCTTCAAGGTAGCGTATGTAGTCGGCTTTTACGGCCAGTTCCACCTGTTCGCATGCGTCGGCAAACTGCTCTTTGGTGCGCTGTGTGGCAAACTTCTGCTTCTTTACCGACTTGGGAGTCTTGAACAGTGACGAGAGGTTGTATTTCAGTCCGATGCCCACATACCAGTAGTTGAAGTTCTGGTCGATGGGTGGCACTTCGATGGTAATCGGTCCGTCAAAGTGATTGGCTGCGGTGAGTGCAATCTTCGGCAGAAGGTCTGATTTGGCAATCTTCTCCTGATGGCGGCTCATCTTTACGGCCAGTTCCAGCTGTTTCAGTTCCGGTGAGTTGGTGCTGGCTGTGTTTTCCCAGTAAGCAGAGTTGTCTTTCGGATAACTGCTTTTCAGCAGGGTAGTGTCGGGCATGATTTCGGTTCCTTCGGGCAGTCCCAGTGTGGTGACAAGGTTCTGGTTCAGGATGCGCAGCGTATTGTTGATTTGCGTACGTGCAAGTTCCAGGTTGGCCAGCAGCAGTTCGTAACGGGTGATGTCGTTCTTCAGCACGATGCCCTCGCTGTTCTTGGCGCGTATGTCATCGAGTACCTTGCGGGTGAGGGCGATGTTGCGGTTGTAAACCTGCAGGAGGTTTCTTTGTTTGTAAAGGTCGAGGTAATAACCTGTTACAAGAAAGTGAAGCTTGTTCTTGTCCTTCAGCAGGTTCAGGCGTGCGTTCTCCTGTTGCAGCTTGCTCAGTGCGATGGTGTTTGATACGGCTCCTCCCGAGTAGATGATTTGCGAAACCTCTACGGCGAAGTTGTTTCCCCAGTGTGGCATGGGAGCTTTCATTCCGTGTGACAGGTCACGCTCGATAAGGCATCCGTTTCCCAGGAAACTGCCTGACAATGTGACGTCTATCTCCGGCAGACGGGCGTTCTTTGCTTCTTTTCCGGCTTCGGCAATTCCTGTAGTTGCCGGGCGTATTGATTTACTGTTCAGGTCGGCCAGCTCAAACATTTTCTCGATGGTAAGTGTCTGTTGAGCGGCAGGCTGGGCATGTAAGCCCTTGAAACATAGCAGTGACATGACTGCTATGAACAAAGTGATTTTGCTCATAAAAATAAAGATGTTATAGTAAAATAATGGAATATACGGTCACAGATTAGCAGGCCGTGTGGGGGATAGGCGTAGAGAATTTACCGCCTCTGTAGTAAGTGAGAATTTCTTTTTCGTTATGTCTTGTCATTCGTTAAAGCCAAGCATTATACTTTGGACGTGCAAAGGTACGAAAAAAGAAATGTAAGTTGTGATCCGCGTTTTTGTTAATAAAACGCAATATACATGCTAAAGAATGTGAAATAGACAGCTAAAAGAGAGGTAAAACCTCTTCTGGATATCTTTCTGCTTGAACGGAGTATTATGCTTCGAGCTTCTTGTGACGGAACACAAAGCGCACCAGCACGAAGTTGACCGGAATGGCAATGGCGAATACGGGCAGCGGAGCCCAAACTTTGGGAAGGCCCAGCCAGAGAAACAGGTTGAGCAGCCCCATGTGGAGCAGGTAATTGATGAGGTGTGCCCCTCCGAATCCTCCGGCACGTTTCCACGAAGGACGCGTGCCGAAGGTGAAGTAGGCTGTAAGATAAAAGTTGGCTACCAGGCTGATGAGGTAGCCGCTTGTATAGGCTATGTTTACCTCAATGAAACGTTGCAGCAGATAGTATATGCCGTAATGCAGTGCGGTGGCAAAGGCGCCTACCATGCCGAAGCGGATAAATTCACGTATCTTTCCTGAGAGTTTCATAAGGCATTGTCATTTTCATTATAAGGCCGACTCCGACTGCCACATCTTCAGTGCGGCTTCGATGGTGTCGTCCATATCGGCATAAGTATATTGGGCAAGGCGTCCGCCGAAGATTACATCCTTGCGGCTGTCGGCCAGTTCCTTGTAACGTGCGTACAGACTCATGTTACGCTCGTCGTTGACCGGATAGTATGGTTCCTTTCCCGGTTCGAACGTATCGGGATATTCGTAAGTCACCACGGTTGTCGGCTGCTTGCCGAATGCGAAGTGCTTGTGCTCTATCACGCGGGTATAGGGCACTTCACGCTCGGTATAGTTGATGACGGCATTTCCCTGGAAGTCTTCCACATCCATTTCCTTGTGTTCGAAGTGCAGGCTGCGGTATTCCAGACGTCCGAAGCAGAAGTCGAAATACTCGTCGATGCAACCCGTAAACAGCACCTTGTCGGCCAGCTGGTCCAGTTCCTCGCGCTGTGCCAGATAGTCGGTGTTGAGGCGCACGTCACATCCTTTGAGCAGTGCGTCAATGAGCACGTTGTATCCGCCTTCGGGTATTCCCTGATAGCGGTCGTTGAAGTAATTGTTGTCGAACGTAAAGCGGAAAGGCAGACGGCGGATGATGAAGGCCGGCAGTTCGGTGGCCGAGCGTCCCCACTGCTTTTCGGTATATCCCTTGACGAGGCGTTCGTATATGTCAAGACCGCCCAATTTCAGGGCCTGTTCCTCCAGATTGGCCGGTTCGGTGATATGGGCATAGCGGGCGCGCTCTTCTTCAATGCGTGCCTTGGCTTCGGCCGGAGTACGTACCCCCCACAGCTGGTAGAAGGTGTTCATGTTGAAAGGCAGGTTGTAGAGCTTGCCTTTGTAATATGCCATCGGCGAGTTGGTAAAGCGGTTGAACTCCACCAGTCTGTTCACATAGTCCCACACCTGCTTGTTGTCGGTATGGAAGATATGTGCGCCGTAATAGTGCACCTGGATGTCGTTGACTTCCTTGCAGTAGATGTTTCCTCCGGCATGGGCACGCTTGTCGATAACCAGACAGCGCTTGCCGGCAGCAGTAGCCTCATGTGCAAAGACTGCACCGAACAGTCCGGCTCCCACGATAAGATAGTCGTATGGTTTGTTCATGATGACTTGGTTTATGGTATTAGTTGGTTTTAGTCTTTTTTCTCAGTATGCTGTTTGCGGCGCAGTCCGATAACGATTCCCGCCACGATGCCGAGCAGCAGCAGCGTCAGTGCGATGTAGGCGATAGTCTCGGTAGTATGGAGCGATACGGGATCGAAGGTCATGACTATTTCATGCTTTCCTGCCGGAACGTTAAGTGCGCGCAGTATGTAGTTCACACGGCCCACTTCCACCTCTTTTCCGTCGATGAAAGCCTGCCATCCCGGATAATATACTTCAGAGAATACCACCACTCCGCCTTTGGGTGAGTTCACCTCGTAGCTGAGCTTGTTGGCGTCGTAAGTCTTTATCGCTACCGTGCAGGTAGAGTCGGCCGGAACGGCTTTTCCGATGCTTTCGGCAAATTTCCTGTCGGCCACGGCTGTATGGCGCGGGTCGATGCGGTGCAGCGCCTCGATTTCTTCGTTGGCATTGTCAACAAGCTCTACGTTGTCTACAAACCAGGCATTGCCCATGGCATACGGGTTGGCCAGCGGCATGGTGCGGTTGTCGGCTCCCGGAAGGATGAACCAGCGGGTATTCAGCATGTTGATAACACGGAATACGGAATCGTTTACCTGAGTCATGTCACCGTTGGCGGCAGCTATTTCCTTGTAGAGTGCCTGCATTTCGGGAGCGATGTGCTCTTCAATCATCTCCTGATAGCGGCGCAGCTTGGCAGCATTGTATCCGCCGATGCTCTTATGGTAGTAAGAGGTTTCGTTCTCGTTGAAGGTGTTGCTGGCCAGATTCAGCACGCGATAGTCGAGCGACTTGTCCTGCAGGATGACCTTGTCGGCCTCACTGGGCTGGAACAGCTTGTCGTGTGCCACATCCTGTTTCTCAACATACATCTCGTCGCACAGGTAGCGCTTGTTTACCTGCCACATGTCTACCAGACAGAGGGCGGTAATGCACAGAATGGTGGCTTTTGCCTTCAGACGTCCCATGCTGAAGAACAGCAGAATCAGTGTGCCGCACAATACCACGAAGAAGCTTCTCCAGGCATCGGCTGTAAACATGGCTACGCGCATGTCGGTCAGGTTGGCAATGATTGGGTTGACATACTGGGCCGGCAGTCCGTTCTGCAGTGCGTTCAGCTCCATGGAAGAGAGGAACGAAGAGAAGAACATGCGGGGTGCGATGGCAAACAGCAGTGCCATACCGCCCGTAACGGCAAAACTGATATAGAATGCCTTCAGGTTTTCACGGATAATCTGCGGGCGGCTGATAATCTCGCGCAGCGCCATGACGGCAAGCAACGGTATGGTAAACTCGGCGATGACCAGGATGGATGATACGGTACGGAACTTGTCATACATCGGCACATAGTCGAGGAACAGGTCGGTAAAGCCCATGAAGTTCTTTCCCCACGACAGCAGGATAGACAATACCGTAGCTGCCACGAGCGCCCATTTCATAGGACCCTTTACCAGGAAGATACCCAGTACGAAGAGCATCAGCACGAAGGCACCCACATATACGGGACCGGAAGTTCCAGGCTGTTCACCCCAGTATTGGGTAAGCTGGCTGTAGATGGCGCCGAATTCCGGATTGGCCTTGCTCATGGCGGTAGGATTCTCGCTCATCAGCATCGGCTTGTCGCCACGGTTGCTGGCACCTCCTTTTACGTTCGGTACGAGTAGTGACCAGGTTTCGCCGATGCCGTAGCTCCATGCCGTGATGTAGTCACGGTCCAGTCCGCTCTTGGTCTGGTTGCCGGTATCGGGTTTTACCAGTTCACTCTTTCCACGCATGGATTCCTTGCTGTACTGGTAAGTGTGGTAAAGGTTTGAAAGGTTCACGCATACACCCAGCACGGCAGCCACCAGCAGCGTACAGGTAGCTTTGACAAAGCGGGGCATTTCCTTCTTTTTCCAGGCGTCCACTCCGAAGGCAATGGCCATGAACAGCATCACGAAGCAGAAGTAATAGCTCATCTGCACGTGGTTTGACTGTATCTGGAGTGCCAGGAACAGTGCGGTGAGGATTCCTCCCCACAGATACTTGCCGCGGTAGGCCAGTACCAGACCGGCTATCGTAGGCGGAATATATGCCAGTGTGACGAATTTCCAGATATGTCCGGCTGCGATAATGATGAAGAAGTAAGACGAGAACGCCCACAGAATGGCGCCCAGCGAAGCCATCCACACCTTGAAGTTGAAGGCGCGCAGCAGGATGTAGAATCCCAGCAGCATGGAGAATACCAGCCATACGGAGCCGGGAAGATAGAGGTGATAAATGTTTCCGATTGTTTTCAGCAGATTGGTCGAGTCATAGCTCGGGGCCATCTGGTAGGTAGGCATTCCGCTGAAGAGAGAGTTGGTCCAGCGGGTACGTTCGCCGGTGCGTTCCATGTATTCCTGCATCTCTATGCCCGAGCCTATACCGGCCACGGCATCGTGCTGTGCCACTACTCTGCCTTCGAGTGCGGCGGGGAAGAAATAAATCATGGAGATTGCCACAAACAGCACAATGGCAATCACATCGGGTAAAATGAGTTTGAAGTTTTTGTTCATGGAATAAATATGATTTAGGCACCGGTAGCACGGTTCTCCACTTGTGGAGAGGATGGTGCAGCCGATGCCTAATTGAATAAATTAGTATCTGTAATGTTCAGCTTTGTAAGGACCGTCGACAGAAACACCGATGTAGGCAGCCTGTTCGGGAGTCAGCTTGGTGAGGTGAACTCCGATGCGCTCCAGGTGCAGGCGGGCTACTTCCTCGTCAAGCTTCTTCGGCAGACGGTATACGTCAACCGGATAGTTGTTGTTGAACAGTTCAATCTGTGCCAGTGTCTGGTTGGTGAATGAGTTACTCATTACGAACGAGGGGTGACCGGTAGCACATCCGAGGTTTACCAGACGTCCGTCGGCCAGCAGGATGATTGAGTGTCCGTCGGGGAAATAATAGCGGTCTACCTGCGGCTTCACGTTCACTCTGCGGATGCCCGGATAGTGTTTCAGGGCGTCAACCTGTATCTCGTTGTCGAAGTGACCGATGTTGCATACGATAGCCTGGTCGGGCATCTTCTCCATGTGGTCAATGCGTATGATGTCAATGTTTCCGGTAGTAGTAACAAAGATGCTACCCTGGCTGCAAGCCTCTTCCATGGTTACAACCTGGAATCCTTCCATAGCTGCCTGAAGAGCACAGATAGGATCTACCTCGGTCACAAGTACGCGTGCTCCGTATGAGCGCATGGAGTGGGCGCAACCTTTTCCTACGTCACCGTATCCGCAAACTACTACCACCTTGCCGGCAATCATCACGTCGGTAGCACGCTTGATACCGTCGGCCAGAGACTCGCGGCATCCGTACAGGTTGTCGAACTTGCTCTTGGTCACAGAGTCGTTCACGTTGAATGCAGGGAACAGCAGCTTGCCTTCTTCCTTCATCTGGTACAGACGGTGCACACCGGTAGTAGTCTCTTCCGATACGCCGCGTACTTCCTTGGCTACCTGCTGCCAGTATCCTTTCTTCTCGGCCAGTACTCTTTTCAGAATGGCATAAAGTTCTATTTCGTCTTCAGCGTGCGATTCAGCATCCAGAACAGAAGCATCGTTCTCGGCTTCCACGCCTTTGTGTATCATCAGGGTAGCGTCGCCACCATCGTCAACTATCATGTTAGGACCTTTTCCGCCCGGGAAGTTCATGGCCTGCAGGGTGCACCACCAGTAATCGGCCAGCGTCTCACCTTTCCATGCAAATACGGGCACACCCATTTCTGCGATGGCAGCGGCTGCGTGGTCTTGCGTAGAGTAGATGTTGCACGAAGCCCAGCGCACTTCAGCTCCCAGTGTTACCAGTGTCTTTATCAGTACGGCAGTCTGAATGGTCATGTGGAGTGAACCCATTACGCGCGCTCCTTTCAGAGGCTTTGATTCACCGTATTTCTCACGCAATGCCATCAATCCCGGCATTTCCTTCTCCGCCATATCGATTTCCTGACGTCCGAACTCTGCTAATGTGATGTCTGCCACTTTGTAGGGCAGTGTAGAAAATAATTCTGTTGACATGTTGTATATCTGTTATTTATTTTTTGTCGGTTTTGCTTGCAAAGATAAGGATTAAAAATGAAAGTCTAAGCAGAAAGGATAAAGATAGTTGTATATAAGAGGTTTACGTTATTATAAAGAAATTTAAAAAGAGAATAGAATATATTAGTAAGCTTCATACATCTCTGTTTTAATATCTTTAGTTTTAGCTTATAAGACTGTAGTATATCTTTGATTTAACAGAATCTGATTCTCCTTAAAATTTAAATAAAAATCATTAAGAGTTTCAGTTTCCATTATTTAGAGAGGTAATTAGTATAAAATAATCTGATATAGAAAGTTTATAATGGTATTCAGATTGTAAAATTAGATTGCTTTTACATAAAAGAATATTTAATAGATTCATGCTCTAAAATAGGAACAATCAAATCATCTTGTATGTTGTTATTAAATATATATATTTATCATATTTATTGATGCAATACAGCTTTATATCTATGATAATAAAATTGTATACTCCTATTCTTGGAATAAGCTTGATAATGCTCGGCGAATAGCTTGACGAATATCGTCAGCTTCTGTTGAACCTTGTCCTTCGGCAGTACAGGTACATACCATATTATTTGAGCTTGCAGATATGAATTGTAAGGTTACTTCTATTGTGTATCCAAATCCATTATTGCGTCTTCCGCTTTCTCCATAATTAATTATGAGTGTTTTATCATTTAATTCAGATTTAAGTTCTGGTATTATAATGAATCCTCTTTTTATAAGTTCTCCTGCAATGATATCACTGGGATTAACACTACGAGTTGTTGTCATACCATTAACTCCTACGCTAGATGATAATTCTTTAGTTGGTGTTATGAATACATATTTGTATCCTTCAATAGATTCATTTTTTATTATTGTTGGCGCTTTTAGAGTTCCGCAACTATTAAATATTATAGCTGATAAAATAATGGAAATCCATAAATGAAAAGTCTTCATGATGTATCTTATTTGTGTAGTATGGATTAATATATTCTTAATAAAAGTATTTATGTACAAAGATAATAGAAAATATAATAATGCCTCTATTTGGGGAACAATTTATTTTTAAGACTTCGGAATATTGAGATTTTAATATGTCTTTTTGTTATATTACCAGATTTGTTCCTTTATATAAGTTATTAATAGATTGTATTATTCTGTTCTGACCTGATAAAAGGGAAAATGTGAACATCAGAGCATCTGATATGAACATGATAGATAAGACTTAATGCCTTAATTTTGCGGTGTGTTAAGAAAGAAACGTTATGAAAAGACTGTTATTCACATTTTCCTTACTTTGTTCTCTTAGTCTGCTGAATGCACAAGAGATACTGACCTTGCCCGAATGCCTTCGGATGGGCATCGACAAGAACCTGACCTTGAAAAGCCAGCGCAACGAGATGCGTAAGAGCAAATACGGTATTTCGGAAAACCGTGCCAAGTTGCTTCCGCAGATCAATGCCATTGCCAATATGAGCGACAACTTTGAACCGCCCGTATCGGTAACCGACGGTTCGGCTTACGGAAACCCGTATAATGTGACGCATACGTTGCAATACAATGCTTCGGCCGGACTGCAGTTGCAGATGCCGCTCTACAACCAGACGGTCTATACTTCGGTAGCCCTTGCACGGCTGATGGATGAGGCCAATACACTTTCGTATGAAAAGGCACGTGAAGACCTGATTCTGCAGATATGCAAACTGTATTATCTGGGACAGAATACCGCCGAACAGATTGAGCTGATTAAGGGAAACTTGGCACGCATGGAGGAACTGAAAAACATTACGGTGGCCTTTTATGACAACGGAATGGCCATGGAGGTGGATGTAAAGCGTGTGAACATCAATCTTGAGAACCTGCGCGTGCAGTACGACAATGCGAAGTCAATGCTTACACAACAGCTGAACATGCTGAAGTATGTGATTGACTATCCGGCCGACAACGAGATTGCGCTGACCCCCATCAACACGGAAAACTTTGTTCCCGCCGAGCTTACCGGACTGTCGGACGATCAGATTGAACTGCAGCTGCTCCGTGCCAAAACGGACATTACCGAGCAGCAGCGCCGGATGATAAGGCAGGGCTATCTGCCCACACTGAGTCTTACGGGAAGCTGGATGTATTCTGCCTATACCGACAGGTTTTCCAACTGGTTCCATTCAGGGCCGTCGAACAAATGGTATAATTCTTACGGCTTGGGCATATCGCTCCGCATTCCCATTTTTGACGGAATGGACAAACGTTACAAGCTGAAGAAGGCCGCACTGGATGTGGACAATGCGAAGCTCTCGTACGAGAATACGCTCAAGAACCTGCAGACGCAGTATGTGAATGCTACCAATGATTTGATGAACAACCGCCGCAACTTCAAGAAGCAGAAAGATAACTACATGCTGGCCGAAGACGTTTACGGAGTGACCTCGGAGCGTTACCGCGAGGGGATAGCCTCCATGACCGAAGTGCTGCAGGACGAAATGCAGATGACCGAAGCACAGAACAATTACGTGACGGCCCATTACAACTACCGTGTCACCAACCTGACGGTACTCAAGCTGACCGGAAAAATAGAAACACTGATGCAAGAATAACCAATAAACAGATATACAGATGGAAACAAAAGCGAACAACACAGAAAATAATGATACACGCAGCCGTCAGGTTGCCAAACTGAGAAAGTTGCGCCGCCGCCATGTGGCAGTAAGTATTCTGGGAATCCTCGTTCTGGCATGGGGAGTGGTTGAGGCCGGTTGCCTCTTCTTCGACTACAAGCGCACCGAAACGAGCAACGACGCACAGATAGAGCAATACATTTCGCCCGTGAACCTCCGTGCTTCGGGCTATATCAAGAAGATATACTTTACCGAGCACCAGCAGGTTCGTAAAGGCGATACACTGCTTGTGATTGACGACCGCGAATATAAAATCAGAGTGATGGAGGCTGAGGCCGCACTCAAGGACGCACTGGCCGGTGAAACGGTGATGGGCGCTACGCTACAGACTACTCAGACTTCGGCTTCGGTGTATGAGTCGTCTATCTCGGAAGTGGAAATCCGTCTGGCAAAGCTTGAGAAAGACCGTCAGCGCTATACCAACCTGGTGCAGCGTAAGGCCGCTACCCCCATTCAGCTGGAACAGATTGAAACCGAGTATGAGGCTACACGCAAGAAACTCGACGGACTGAAGAAACAGCAGAAGGCTGCCCTCTCGGGAGTGAACGAGGTGTCACACCGCCGCAAGAGCATTGAGGCTGCCATACAGCGTGCCGAGGCTGCCCTTGAGATGGCCCGCCTGAACCTTTCATACTGCGTGGTGACTGCTCCGTGCGACGGCAAGCTGGGACGCCGTACGCTGGAAGAGGGACAGTATATCACTGCCGGACAGTCGGTAACCTATATTCTTCCCGACACGCAGAAATGGGTGATAGCCAACTATAAGGAAACGCAGGTAGAGCATCTGAGCGTAGGGCAGGAGGTGACACTTACCGTCGATGCCATCAGCGGCAAGGAGTTCAAGGGAAGGATTACCGCCATATCGGGTGCTACCGGTTCCAAGTATTCACTGGTTCCTACCGACAACTCTGCCGGAAACTTTGTGAAGATACAGCAACGCATCCCTGTGCGCATTGACTTCACGGATCTCTCAAAAGAAGATAACGAACGTATGGCTGCCGGAATGATGGTAGTCGTGAAAGCAAAAATCTAAAACAATACAGTCATGGCATCTTGTCCTAAAAATTATCCGTTTTACAACTGGGTTCCCAAACCGCTGGGCATCATCATCCTGCTCCTGCTGTTCATTCCTATCCTTACCGTGGGCGGTGTTTATACGGCCAACAGCGGTGAGATGATGAGCGGACTGGGCATCCAGTCGGAACACATCCAGTTTGTGGGCTTTGTCACTTCAGTGGGGATGGCTGCCTTTTCGCCCTTCTTCTATCGGCTGGTGTGCATCCGCCGTGAGAAGATGATGTGTCTGGTGGGCTTCTCGGTGATGTATCTGCTCAGCTATGTATGTGCCAAAACTGACAGCATTTTCCTGCTGGCACTGTGCAGTCTCGTGATGGGATTCCTCCGCATGGTGCTGATGATGATCAACCTGTTTACGCTTATCAGGTATGCGTTCGGTATGGAGGCTACACGCAACATCACTCCCGGCATGGAGCCTTCGGATGAGGCCGGATGGGACCGTCTCGACAGTGAGAAGAGCGTGAGCATGCCCACCATCTATCTCTTCTTCATGATACTGGGGCAGGTAGGAACCTCACTCACGGCATGGCTGGCCTACGAGTATGAGTGGCAGTATGTATATTACTTCATGATGGGAGCCCTGCTGCTCTCTATTCTGGTGATTTTCGTTACCATGCCTTATCATAAGTTCGTGTCGAGGCGCTTTCCCGTCACGTTCAGCAAGTTTGCCAACGTGGTGCTGTTCAGCGTACTGTGGTGCAGTGTGATATACGTGCTTGTATACGGCAAGGTGCTCGACTGGTATGACGATTCTACCATCCGCTGGGCTACGGTCATCGCCCTGGTGTCGGGAGCCGTATTCTTCTATATGGAAAAGACCCACCGCTCTCCTTATTTCCTGCTCGACGTGTTCAAGCTCCGCAACATCAACATGGGTGTGGTGCTCTTTCTGCTGCTGATGATACTGAATTCGAGCGCCATGCTGGTGAACGTGTTTACCGGAGTGGGCATGAAGATTGACAACTGGCAGAATGCCGTGCTGGGCAACTGGGCCATACTGGGCTATTTCATCGGAGGTGTTATTGCCATCGTGCTGGGCAAGCGGGGCGTGCATCTGAAATATCTTTTCGGCATGGGATTCCTGTTCATCGGTCTGTCGGCTCTGTTCATGTATTTCGAAGTGCAGACCGATGGTCTTTACGAGCGGATGAAATACCCCGTCATTATCCGTGCCATCGGTATGATGTTGCTCTATTCGCTTACGGCCGTGTATGCCAACCAGCGCATGCCTTACAAGTACCTTTCCACCTGGATATGCATCATGCTTACCGTGCGCATGGTACTGGGACCGGGCATCGGAACCGCGCTTTATACCAACGTGCTTCAGGAGCGCCAGCAGCATTACATCACCCGCTATGCGCAGAATGTGGATGTGCTTCATCCCGAAGCTTCGGCCTCATACACCCAGACGGTGCAGGGAATGCTTTATCAGGGAAAGAGTCTGGAAGAAGGACAGCAGATGGCTTCCATGTCGGTTAAGGGAAATATTCAGAAACAGGCCGTGCTCTCGTCAGTAAAGGAAATATCGGGATGGACTCTTTACGCTTGTCTTATTTGTATGATATGGATTGTGGTTATGCCGCATCCTAAAAGAAAATTGTTAACTTCGCAAAATCAGAGTTCATGAGTAATTTAAAGGAATGTATATGCTTACGTCGGACGAACGTTTATTGCGGCTTGAACAGGCTTTGGCTCACGGGAAGGATATCTGCAGCTCTGCCGGAACGGTCGGCGCTTTTCCCGATGTGCTGATGCGGGTTTTCCCGGTGACGGGGATAGGATTGATAGTGTGTGAGAAGGGCGGTTTCAGCTTTTCGCTCAACCAGAAGGTTTTCTCCGTTACGGAGGGAGAGACGCTGTTCATACCCATTGACAGCCTTTTTCAGGTGCTCCGTGTGGAAGAAGACCTGCAGATGTCGCTGCTCTTCTATCAGATAGAGCCTATCCGCGACATACTGGGCAATTCGATTACGGCCATGCATTTATATTCCCTGCTTACTCCGGAACCATGTTATGTTATGAATACCGGTGAAGAAAAAGATATTCTGATGTATGCTTCGTTGCTGGGCAACGTAGAGCAGACAGAAGAAGACGTGTTCAGTCATTACGAGCGCAAGCTGCTTCTGCTGGCGCTTACCTACCGCCTCTGTTCCATATACAGCCGCAAGATGCTGAACAAAGACAATGCTACCGGACGCAAGACGCAGGTGTTTATCCGCCTTGTGCAGCTCATAGAGAAGCATTACATGCAGGAGCGTGATGTGGCGTTCTATGCCGACAAGCTTTGTCTGTCGCCCAAGCATCTGTCGGCTCTTTCGAAATCCATATGCGGCTATACCGTGCAACAGCTCGTGTTCAGAGCCATTATCCGCAAAAGTATCTCATTACTGAAAAATACGCAGAAGTCCATTCAGGAAATTTCCGACGATTTCAACTTCCCGAATGCCTCTTATTTCGGTACCTTCTTCAAAAAGCAGACAGGAGTGTCGCCGCAGCAGTACAGGGAAACGGTGATGAAATGAGGGATAATAAGTAAATCTAAAATGTTAGACGTTATTTATAGTGATTTTTTTGTAGAATATTGTGTCACTATTCATTTGTATTATTCGATTAATTTTACGAATATTGCATAATGAAGTTACGAAAAGAGTGTAATTTATTGGAAATGAGCGTAGGTTAATTGCTCTT
>OJMI01002032.1_pt1 | contig 19488 bp, 18 predicted proteins | sample 1597131 | NCBI WGS metagenome assembly OJMI01 (sample SAMEA2452116, study PRJEB22498) | human gut metagenome | reverse complement strand
TGTCGCTTTGCAAGCAAAATCCCACTAAACCCTATAGGTTGCGGATTTGAGGTTTTATATTTTATTTACGAGCTTCAGCGATGTAACCAAGAGCTTCTTTACATTTTTCTGTAACATAAGTCCAGTCTTCTGCTGCAACTTTATCTTTCGGGAACAATTTAGAACCCATACCTACACAGAATACACCAGCCTTAATCCATGCAGTCAGATTTTCTTTTGTCGGTTCTACACCACCTGTTACCATAAGTTTAGACCAAGGCATCGGCGCCATCATACCTTTAACGAAGTTAGGACCATAAACATCGCCAGGGAATACTTTGCAAAGATCGCAACCTACTTCCTGAGCAAAACCTACTTCAGATACAGAACCACAACCCGGAGTATAAGCTACCAGACGACGGTTACATACTTTGGCAATTTCAGGGTTAAACAACGGACCTACCACAAAGTTTGCTCCCAATTGGATATAAAGAGCTGCAGTTGCAGGATCTACAACAGAACCTACGCCAATAGCCATTTCAGGACATTCTTTAGCTGCAAACTTTACAACAGCCTCAAAAACTTCATGAGCAAAGTCACCACGGTTAGTAAATTCAAAAGCACGAACACCACCATCGTAGCATGCTTTTACAACTTTCTTTGCTACTTCTGCATCTTTATGATAAAAAACGGGAATCATACCGGTTGAACCGATTTTGTCTAACACAGCTATTTTATCAAATTTTGCCATATCTTTTATGTATAAATTAAGTATGTTTCAAAAACAGATTAACGCTGAACACGACCGTTTGCATTACCGCCGGCAAGGCTTTCAACTTCTTCAGCAGAAACGAGGTTGAAGTCACCATTGATAGTATGCTTCAAAGCAGAAGCTGCAACAGCGAATTCAAGAGCTTCACCCTGATTAGGTTTAGTCAGCAATCCGTGAATAATACCACCAGAGAATGAGTCACCACCACCTACACGGTCGATAATCGGATTGATATCATAACGTTTTGAAGTATAGAATTCTTCACCGTTATAAATCATAGCTTTCCATCCGTTGTGAGTAGCAGAGAATGATTCACGCAAAGTAGAGATTACATATTTGAATCCAAATGTCTTAGCCATTTGTTCGAAAATACCTTTGTAGCCTTCTGCATCAGTGTTTCCACCCTCAACGTCAGCATCGGGTTTGAATCCGAGACAAAGTTCTGCATCTTCTTCGTTACCGATACAAACATCAACATATTGCATCAAAGGACGCATGATTGATTGAGCTTTTTCTTTAGTCCACAATTTCTTACGGAAGTTCAAGTCTACAGAAACAGTAACACCATGACGTTTTGCAGCCTCACAAGCCAATTTTGTCAACTCAGCAGCTTTGTCAGAAATAGCAGGAGTAATACCTGACCAGTGGAACCAGTCTGCACCTTCCATGATAGCATCAAAATCGAAATCACATGGATCAGCTTCAGCAATTGCAGAATGAGCACGGTCATAAATTACTTTACTAGGACGCATAGAAGCACCGGTTTCCAAATAATAGATACCTACTCTGTCACCTCCACGAGCGATAAAATCGGTTTTAACACCGTATTTGCGCAATGCATTTACTGCAGATTGACCGATTTCATGTTTCGGCAATTTTGTTACGAAATATGCATCGTGACCATAGTTGGCACAGCTTACAGCTACGTTAGCCTCACCACCACCATATACTACATCAAATACATCTGATTGAACAAAACGTTTCTGTCCCGGAGTAGACAGTCTCAACATAATCTCGCCTAATGTTACAATTTTTCCCATAATTGTGTGTTTTAGTAATTATAATCTTAATTATTATTTCGGTTCAACAAAACATCACGCAAAGATAAAGATTAAAAATGAAATGCCAAGAGTTTTAAAGGGTAAAAATATAGAAAATCGTGTTCGAACACGTATTTTTAACTTATTTATAGTGAGAGACAAATATTTTTTATCAAAAATACGCTCATTCTAAAATAAATGCCTATATTCGTCGGTCAAATCATAGTATCTTTGCTTAGCTAATTATCAAAATTAAAGAATCAATAATATTATGGAAACTAAGTATCTAAAAATTAATCCTGCCGATAACGTTGCCGTAGCGATTTCAGAACTCAAAGCCGGAGAAGAAATTGTTGTTGACGGAGTAAACATCGTTGTAAAGGAAAACATCCCAGCCGGACATAAAATCACTTTAAAAGATTTTGCAGAAGGCGACCAGGTTATCAAATACGGCTATCCTATCGGTCATGCCATAGTAGCAGTCGGACAAGGACAATGGATTAACGAGAACCAAATCAAGACCAATCTTGCCGGATTACTGGATTACACATATAATCCTGTGAATGTAGAACTAGGTATTGCCAATGCAAACCGTACATTCAAAGGTTACCGTCGTAAAAACGGCGATGTAGGTATCCGTAACGAAATATGGATTATCCCTACCGTAGGATGTGTAAACGGAATTGCCAACCAACTCGCAGAAAAACTGCGTGAAGAAACCGGCTGCAAGGGAGTAGATGCAATTGTGTCTTATCCACATAATTACGGATGTTCACAGTTGGGCGATGACCACGAGAACACAAAGAAAATTCTGCGTGACATGGTTCTCCACCCCAATGCTGGTGCTGTGCTCGTTGTCAGTCTGGGATGTGAAAACAATCAGCCTGAAGTATTCAAGGAATTTGTTGGTGAAGTAGATCCTGAACGCGTACAATATATGACTACCCAAAAGGTTGAGGATGAAATTGCCGAAGGTATGAAAATACTCCGCAAGCTTTATGAAGTAGCAAGTAAAGATGTACGTGAAGATATTCCATTGTCTGAGCTCCGCGTAGGATTGAAATGCGGTGGTTCTGACGGATTCTCAGGAATTACAGCCAATCCGTTGCTCGGAATGTTCTCTGACTATCTGATTGCACAGGGAGGTACATCAGTTCTTACCGAAGTTCCCGAAATGTTCGGTGCAGAAACCATTTTGATGAACCGATGCAAAAACAAGGAACTCTTTGAACAGACCGTTCACCTCGTTAATGATTTCAAATCATACTTCCTGTCACACGGTGAGCCTGTTGGCGAAAATCCTTCACCGGGTAACAAGGCCGGAGGTATTTCTACTCTTGAAGAAAAAGCACTGGGATGTACTCAGAAATGCGGTAAGAGTTACGTCATGGGCGTAATGCCTTATGGTGAACGTCTGAAAGTAAAAGGACTGAACCTGCTTTCAGCTCCGGGAAATGACCTCGTAGCCTCAACAGCACTTGCTTCTTGCGGATGCCACATGGTATTGTTTACTACCGGACGTGGAACCCCGTTCGGAACTTATGTTCCTACCATGAAGATTTCTACCAATTCTAATCTCGCCAAAAACAAACCTACATGGATTGACTTCAACGCTGGCGTAATCGTGGAAAACGAACCGATGGAAGAAACATGCAAACGCTTTATTGAATATATTATTAAGGTAGCAAGTGGAGAATTGGTAAACAACGAAAAGAAAGGCTATCGTGAAATAGCAATTTTCAAAAACGGAGTTACCCTCTAATACTTCAAAAAAGAAAATAATCTGTTACAATATGCGGCCGGATACAAACTATGCATCCGGCCGCAACTGTTTATTCAGGAGTTCAACATCATAAATACTTCCCGGCATAAAACAAATTCCAAAGCATATTACTTAGTTAATGCATCTTCTGCCGACACAACATTTTTCATTTTGACACATATCCTTCCAATAGTCCCGACAGATAACCATTTTCCATGCATTTTACCAGTATTTGCCCCAATATGAAGTTTTTATTAACTTTGCGCCCTAAAAAACGAATACATTATGAATAAAGAAAACATAACAATACAAAGAAAACCGAGTTTGTGGGCATTAAGTCCGCTGTTCGTATTTCTTTGTCTGTATCTGGTGACTTCCATTCTGGTTAATGATTTTTATAAAGTTCCCATCACGGTAGCTTTCCTGTTTTCTTCGGTATATGCACTTCTTATTACCCGAAGACTGCCGCTCAGTGAGCGTATAACCTTATTCTCACAAGGAGCTTCGAACAAGAATGTGATGCTGATGCTCTGGATATTCATCCTGGCCGGAGCCTTTGCTCAGTCGGCGCAGGCAATGGGAGCCGTAGACGCTACGGTAAATCTCACCCTCCACATCCTCCCCGACCGTCTGCTCCTCGCAGGAATCTTTTTGGCAGCATGTTTCATATCCATCTCTATAGGAACATCCGTCGGCACCATTGTGGCACTCACACCCGTAGCCGTGGGTATTGCCGAAAAAACAGGTGTCGACCTGCCGTTTATGGTAGCAATCGTAGTAGGAGGCGCTTTTTTCGGTGATAATCTTTCATTTATTTCCGATACGACAATCGCGTCTACCCAGACACTGGGATGCAAGATGCGTGACAAGTTCAAGGTAAACAGCCGCATCGTGGCACCGGCAGCATTAATCGTACTGCTTTTATACGTAATAGAAGGTTATCAGGTACAGTCTCCTTCACAGCTTCAGAACGTGGAATGGATAAAAGTCATACCTTATATTATTGTATTGCTCACCGCCATACTGGGTGTCAATGTGATGCTTGTCCTGTTATTGGGTATTCTGTCTACGGGTATCATCGGAATGACTACAGGCAGTCTTGAATTTTTCAACTGGTTCGGCTCCATGGGTACAGGAATAAGCGGTATGGGCGAGCTGATTATAATCACTCTGCTGGCTGGAGGCATGCTGGAACTTATCCGTTATAACGGAGGAATAGAATATATCATAAAGAAGCTCACCAGCCACGTAAACGGGAAACGGGGTGCCGAACTGACAATCGCCGCACTGGTGAGCATAGCCAACTGCTGCACGGCCAACAATACGATTGCCATCATTACGGTAGGTCCTATCGCAAAAGACATTTCTGAAAAGTTCGGCCTTGACCGCCGTAAAAGTGCAAGTATTCTCGATACATTCTCATGCCTTATACAAGGAATTATCCCCTATGGAGCACAAATTCTGATGGCTGCTGAATTGTCTTCATTGTCTCCACTAAGCATCATACGTTATCTTTACTATCCGTTTGCAATGGGTATTGTAGCACTTCTGTGCATCATGTTCCGATACCCCCGCAAGTACTCCTGAGACTTGCGGAGATACATCCGGCACGCTATTACAGTAACAACAGGCTTCCGGCCATAATAGCCATACCCAATATTACTCCGGCCACGCCATAATGGTGATGGCCGTATTTTTCTGTACCGGGCAGCAACTCGTCAAACGAAATATATACCATAATTCCCGAAACGAATGCCAGTAAAGAAGCGTTCAGTGCCGGTGTCCAGAACGGTTGCAGGAAAAGATATCCGGCCAGTGCTCCCACCGGTTCGGCCATTCCCGAAAGGAAAGAATACCAAAAGGCCTTCCGACGGCTCTGCGTAGCATAATACAAAGGTACTGATACGGCTATACCTTCGGGTATGTTATGAATTGCTATGGCAAAAACTATGGGAATAGCCACTTCCATATTGGTCAATGCCGAAGCAAATGTGGCAAGTCCTTCCGGAAAATTATGAATACCTATGGCCAATGCCATCATAAATCCGGTACGTTTAAGATGTTTCTTATGCTTCTCTTCCTTCTCAAGATGCACCTCATGCGGATTCTCGTCTTCCGGAACCAGACGGTCTATAATGGCTATCATGGCAATTCCGGCAAAAAATGCAAGAAGCATATAAAGTGTGGCAGTCTTTTCGGAATAAAGTTCTTTCAGCAATTCAACCGATTCTGGCATAAGCTCCATAAACGAAACATAAATCATCACGCCGGCAGAAACTCCCAAAGCGGCAGAAAGAAAACGCGTATTGGTACGTTTAGCAAAGAAAGCTATCAGACTTCCTATTCCGGTAGACAATCCGGCTATCATTGTCAGACCTAAAGCAATCAATATATCCTGATTCATCATCATACTGAAAAAGAAATTTTAATTAGTAACTATTTACACAATCTCTCACTTTTTGTTCACAAAGATAATTATCCTGCGTAAAATCCTGCACATTTGACATTTTTTAGAACGTCATTTCACCCATAAAAAAACATAACTTATAAAAAAATAAAAGATAGATATAAATATAAAAATCATAACTTATAACGGAAGAGAGTCATAACTTATGCCGCAAAAAAGATGGCCTACTTTTTTAAAACGCACGAGAGGTTTTTATCAAAAGCACGTGTGCATTTTCAATATAATCTCTTTTTCATGTACCGCTTATAATACCATACCCCAGCAACATCCGCCAGGAACCATCCTATCGGTACCGACCACCAGATGCCATGATAACCTACAGCCGGTATAACAGTAAGCATATAAGCCAATACTACCCGGGTACCCAAAGAAATTACCGTAAGTACCAGTGACATGGATGGCATTGCTACCGCACGGTAAAAACCATAGAGAAGGAACAGATAGCCGATACCTACATAAAAACTTCCTTCAACACGCAGATATTCCACACCTATATTTATAATTTCCGTTTCATGAGGAGAGACAAAGAATGCCATCAGAGCCGGCGCAAACACAAACACCAACAGTGATACAAGAAGAGCAAACAGTGTAGTAATGAGTACCGATACCCGTATGCCAGCCTTGATACGGTCACGACGTCCGGCCCCGAAGTTCTGAGCAATAAAGGTAGAAAAAGCATTACCGAAATCCTGTACGGGCATATAGGCGAATGAGTCTATCTTGACAGCAGCGGCAAATGCAGCCATTACGGCAGTTCCGAAGCTGTTGACCAAACCTTGTACCATCAGAATTCCCAGATTCATGATGGACTGCTGCATACAGGTAAGAAATGAATAGGATGAAACACGACGGATAGACTGCATATCGAAAATCCTGTCGGAACGCGACGGACATAACTGAGGAAAACGAAATGCACTGTACACATATAATCCGAGTGCAGCGACAATTTGGGCAACTAAAGTAGCCAGTGCAGCTCCTTTTACTCCCCATTCAAAACCGACCATCAACAACAAATCAAGTCCGATATTCAGAATAACCGAAACGAACAGAAATATAAGCGGAACAACCGAATTGCCTACAGCACGAAGCAGATTGGCATAAAAATTATAAATACACGTAGGTATCATTCCCAGAAAGACTATAAACAAATAGTCATAAACCATTTGTTCTATCTCAACAGGAGTCTGGAGCAAACGTATGATGGGAGTCAGAAAAACGAGCACAACGACATTGAGCAACAACGTGACAGCTCCGATAATAAGCATCGAAGAAAAAACACTCCGCCTCAAGCCTTTCATGTCGCCGGCACCGTATTGCATGGAAAATACCGAGCCACATCCCATGCACAGTCCTATAAAAATGGAGGTGATAAAAATAATCAAAGCATATGATGAGCCAACGGCTGCCAATGCGTCGGGTCCCAACACACGTCCCACAATCAGTGTATCGGCAATGTTATAACATTGCTGCAACAAATTCCCCAGCATCAGCGGAAAGGCAAAACGGAGCATCGCACCTGTTATATTGCCATGCACCAAATCAGTTTTATGCAAATCGGCCATTCTATCAATCTTTGTGTCTGAAAGCCGGAAACAAACAGCCCCGGCAAATAATCAGAATGCAAAATTATAGATTGTTGTCTATAATAAAAAGCCATTTCTGCATTTGCTGGGGCCTGTCTTTACATTTTTTTCATTCTAACAAACAGAATGAATATCTGCCATTACACAAAAAAATAGTCTGTATGCCTCTTTCTTTATCAGACATTCTTTCCCATGTCATAAGCTTCCTGCAATGCGGCCTTACCTTTTATTTCACCTACATGCCATACGCCTCCACAAAAAACAGTTCCTTTCACTACCGGATTTTCAAGGCAATCAAGAAAACCGCTGAAATTATCCACAACACGCTGCATGATACCCGGATTTTCTTCTGCAGCCGTAGCAATAAAATAAAACTCCTTATCTTTCATTTTCGTATACGGACCGCAACAACGGTCTATCATCATTTTCATCTGCGCACTCATGGCATAAAAATAAACCGGAGTAGCCATCACGATAACATCTGCGGCAAGCATCTTGTCTATAACTTCTGCTGCATCATCTTTCTGCGGACAAGGTTTTCCATACTGACTGCAAACACTGCATCCTAAACACGGATGAATATTCTTATCACGCAAAAATATCTTTTCAGCAACATTTCCTCCATCCAGGACACCTTGCAAAAATTCATCACAAAGCAAATCTGAGTTACCTCCGCGACGAGGACTTGACGATAAAATTAAAACATTCTTCATAACGAATATCAATTGATTGATTCAACTATTTTCAGTATTGACAAAGTTACAGGAAATCTCTTTTGCCGGAAACACGCTATTTACAGATAAAACTACCAATATTCCTGTTTTGCAACAATGAATATCGTCAAAATGATTACATTTGTAGCACCAAAACCAATACTATATGGAAGAAGTTATCAAGATTGATTCTATAAAGCAATACAACGAACTGTATGGATTACCGGAACAAAATCCATTGGTAGCGGTTATCGACTTGTCGAAAGCTACCAGATTTCCTACACACTTCACACTCAATTACGGCCTGTATGCCCTCTATCTGAAACAGACCAAATGTGGTGACCTGCGTTACGGAAAACAGATATATGATTATCAGGAAGGAACCGTAACAAGCTTCGCTCCTGGACAGGTTGTTGAAGTAATACCCAACGGGAATGTACGCCCCATGTCAAAAGGACTTCTTTTTCACCCTGACCTGATTAGGGGAACTTCTTTGGGAAAGGAAATAAAGCATTATTCTTTTTTCTCTTATGCATCCAATGAGGCATTACATCTGTCGGAAGAAGAAAAACAAATCTTTCAAGATTGCCTGAACAAGATACAAATGGAACTGGAGCATCCTGCCGACAGGCACAGTAAAGGACTTATATGCAGAAACATTGAGCTTCTGCTGGATTACTGCATGCGTTTCTATGAACGTCAGTTCCAAACACGCAAAAAGGTCAACAAAGATATACTGGAGCGCTTCGAGGATTTGCTTGACTCCTACTTTTCTGGAGACAAACCACAGATATTAGGGTTGCCCACCGTAAAATATTTTGCAGACGGAGTAAACCTATCGGCCAACTATTTCGGTGATCTGGTAAAAAAAGAAACCGGACGTACCGCACAGGAATATATTCAGAACAAGCTGGTAAACGTAGCCAAAGAAGAAATGTTGGGTTCAAACAAAAGTATCAGTGAGATTGCTTACGGACTGGGCTTTCAATATCCGCAACATTTTACCCGTATTTTCAAAAAGACTGTCGGGTACACTCCTACCGAATATCGGATAGCAAGAACCGAATGCTAACCTTATAGCTATTGAAGTGCATGGCCAAAGCTATCGTTCTTAGCCGTACACTTCAATATTCTTCAATCAAAGCTCCAACTCCTTACGCACTTTAAGGGGTAATTTCCTTACCACCTCATCATAAGAATGATCTATAAGATGCCGAATAAGCGAATCGGGAACCGTATTCCGGCTAATGGCTATCTGATTCCAGTATTTCTTGTTCCAATGCCATGCACCGGTAATATCTGAATAACGGTCACGAAGTTCTATTGCATAATCAGGAGCACATTTCAGACAGAACCAGTCCGTATTTTCTAAATCAATGCATGCAAAGATTTTATTTCCCACTCTGAAAACCAATGTACTCTCATCAAAGGGAAAATCTTCGGTAGCAAAACGTTTGCTCAGACAATATTCTCTTATTTCCTCAACATTCATCGCGACAATTATAAAAATCAAAAGCCCTGATTCTGTTGTGAATCAGAGCTTTTCCTAATTTTTCTTTGTAAACTGGCGGTGCGGACGGTAATCGTACCTGCCGCTTATAATATCTTTTTAATCAGTAACTTATGCGTAACCTAAAATTTAATGGTTACGACTTGGTTACGATTTCATCTTGTCAATTTTCGTAGCTTATGACACCACCGTGTCACCTTTCGATTGCGAGTGCAAAAGTACTACACATTTTTGAAACATGCAAGTTCTTGACAATATTTTTTTCAGCCTTTTTTTCAAGTGCAAGGTGCGAGCCTATATATATAAATAGGCTTGCACCTTGCACTGAACTAATTTTGAACCTATTAACCTTACTCCTGACCGAAACGGATTGACCTCGCATTTTCCCGCAAAAAAAATGCAGGAACAAAAAAATTATGGTGTAGTACACGTATAGTATACCATGCGGATTTTGACTTATCGGGAACTTTGCGGCAAACATTTCAATAATTAGGATTATGACAGAAGTTATCGTAATGGAAAGTGCCGCCTATCAAAAGATGATGGGGCAAATAGCGAAAATCGCTGAGTTCATTACCAAGAATGAACACAAGTTGCAGGATTGCGACTTTGACAACGATGTATGGCTGGACAGTCAAGAAGTGGCCGATATGCTCCATATCAGCACACGCACCCTGCAACGGTTAAGGAGCGACGGACTGGTAGAGTATTCGGTGTTCCGCCGCAAGTGCCTGTACAAGCTCTCAGAAATAGAGAAAAAGGTACGGGAAAAGGTTATCACGTGTGAACCGCACCTGATAGACGTTTACAAGAAGAACCGGTTGTTGGATATAACAAAGGACGAAGACAATGAATAAGGAGGATATTTTGCAGGCGACGGACAGGGGGCTTTCGGTGTTCAGACACTACCTGCCCGTGCCGTTCCGCATCGGTAAGAAGTTCCTGAATCCTTTATATAAGGATACGAAGGCATCGTGCAACGTATATTATGACCGGCGGCATTCGGTGTATAAGATGAAGGATTTCGGCAATGAGGAATATTCCGGGGACTGCTTCGAGTTGGTAGGGACAATGACGGGGCTGAGTTGCAGGAACGCGAAGGATTTCGTTGAAATCATGCGCATCATTGACCATGACCTGCATTTGGGGTTGGCAGACGGTTACGAAAATTGTGTGGACACATCTTCCGTTCAGGTAGTTTGTCCGCCCACGCCGGAACAGGTGATAAAGAAAATACGCCCGTATAATATCGTACCAAGGGCGTTCAATGAAACAGACCGGATATTTTGGAGCAAATCCAGAATCACGGAGCATACATTAAATAAATATAATGTACGGCCTCTGCATTCGTTCAGTTCCGTCAATCAGGAAGGGAAAAGCTATACCTTGACTGAAACGGCACAGGAACCGATGTATGGCTATGTAGGCGACAAATACATTAAAATCTACCGCCCGCGCTCGGAGATGCGTTTCCTCTATGCCGGAGATTTGGGCGACAATTACTGCTTCGGACTTGACCAATTATCCGCCAAAGGGGATTTGTTGTTTATCACAGGCGGTGAGAAAGACGTGATGAGCCTTGCGGCAAACGGATTCCATGCCATCTGTTTCAATTCGGAAACGACGGTCATCCCTACCTCTGTGCTGATGCTGCTCTCCTACCGGTTCAAACACATTGTCCTGCTGTATGATATGGACAAGACCGGTCTGGAAGTTTCCGCCAAACGGCAGGAAGAATTGAAGCCGTTTGCATTGAAACGCCTTTTGCTGCCACTGTCAGGAACAAAAGAAGAAAAGGATGTAACGGATTATTTTGCGTTGGGACACACGCACGACGATTTATTGAAATTGTTCTTAAACCATTTGGATTCATTATACAAGGAAGATATGTCAGCATTAAAATCATGCGAGTTGGATTTCAACAACCCGCCACCTGTGGCACAAATGATAGTATCGGTGAACGATGTGCCGCTGGGAACACAAGGGAACCTGCTCTGCATCACCGGCGGGGAGGGTACGGGGAAAAGCAACTATGTGGCCGCCCTGATTGCCGGTGCTGTGAAACCGGAAAACGCGGAGGGCATCGACACGCTGGGCGTTTCCATTGAAGGGAACCCGAAAGGCAAGGCGGTGCTGTTCTATGACACCGAACAGAGCGAGGTGCAACTATACAAGAACGTAAGTACCCTGCTGCGCCGTTGCGGGCGCGACACGATGCCGGAGTGGTTCAAGGCATACTGCCTGACGGGGATGAGCCGCAAGGAGCGGCTGAAGTCCATTGTGCTCAGCATGGACAAGTTCCATTACCAATACGGGGGCATCCATCTGGTGGTCATTGACGGCATCGCCGACCTGATACGCTGCGCCAACGACGAGGCGGAGAGCATCGCCGTCGTGGAGGAACTCTACCGGCTGGCGGGCATCTACAACACGTGCATCGTCACGGTGCTGCACTTCATCCCCAACGGGCTGAAGCTGCGCGGGCACTTGGGCAGCGAACTGCAACGCAAGGCTGCCGCCATCCTCTCCATCGAAAAGGACACGAAGCCCGCCGTTTCGGTGGTGAAAGCCCTGAAAGTACGGGACGGCAGCCCGCTGGATGTACCGCTCATGCAATTCGCATGGGACAAGGAGAAGGCGATGCACGCCTATCTGGGCGAGAAACCGAAAGAGGAAAAGGACAGGCGCAAGGAAGAGGAACTCGTGGCGGTAGCACGCGAACTGTTCAGTCGGAAACGCTTCATCGGCTACATGGAGCTTTCGGAAGAACTTCAGGCGGCGTTCGAGGTGAAGGAACGCACGGCCAAGAGCTACATCCGCTTCATGCGGGAAAAGGAAATCATTGTGAAATCACCCGACAGCCCGAACAGCTACATGCTGGGCGAGGTATAAAAGCACAGGAGGAACGGCCATGTTAGTGGACAAGACTGAATTTGAGGCGTGGATGGAGCGCATCATGGGTGAACTTTACCGCATATCGCGCAAGCTGGACAAGGCGGAGAACCGGCAGAAGCACCTGAACTACCTGAACGGGGAACGGCTGTACGACAACCAGGAGGTGTGCCAACTGCTGCGCATCAGCAAGCGCACGCTCCAGCGATACCGGAACAACGGGGCATTGAAATTCCATTCAATATACCACAAGACCTATTACAAGGAATCAGACCTGCACGAGTTCATCCGCAACAACTTCGACGAGAACGAAATCAAGCGTCAGGCACGGAAGGACAAGCTGTCGGAAACTTATCCGATGCCCGAAGAAATGGATGAAAACGGCGGGGAGAAAGAAACAGAAGAAAAAGAACTCTCAGATGATTGTGGATAATGCATCTTGGATGTTCATCGTTCAGGGATACTCTCTACCGCTGTGAAGCAGGAAGTTCCCGCTATTTAAGTTAAACAACCGGCTTCATTCTGTCGGGAGGACAGGGTGGAGCCATTTCTAATAAAATTCCAGTTTTGTGTCGTAAAAACAAGAATATTTCTTATCTTTGCACCGACAACCAAGGACATGGGATTATGATTATCACAAGGGAAGTACAGAAACGATTGGAAGATTTTCAGCCCGATTACGTGTTTACCTACCGGGACTTAAACTTGCCTGCCGAAACGAGCGAAAGCATCATTAAAATGCTGAATCGGCTGGCGGGTGAAGGCTACTTGGCTAAAATATCCAAAGGACGGTTCTACAAGCCTAAAAAGAGCGTGTTCGGAACGTTGAAACCCAGACAAGAAGAGTTGGTGAAGGATTTGTTGGAAAAGAACGGAAAGCGCATCGGATATTTGACCGGTTACTCCGTCTTTAATCGGTTGGGGCTTACTACACAAGTGCCCAACATCATCCAAATCGGCACAAACCAACGCAGGAACAAGAAACAACGGGATATATTCACCGTCTGCTTTGTCCTGCAACCTAACCCGATAACCAAAGACAATATTCCGCTCCTGCAATTATTGGATGCCATCCGCTTCATCAAGGAAATACCCGACACCACGATAGAGGCATCATACAGGCGCATAGCTTTTCTGGTAGGAGAACTTGGCAGGAGGGAGAAGGAAAAGATGGTTGCCTTGGCCGAGGCCTATCCGCCAATGGTACGCGCCTTGTTGGGAACCATCATCGAGAACGATTGCGGTATGGCGAAAGCGCAACCTTTATGGGATTCATTGAATCCAGTAACGGTCTATAAATTGGGAATAAATGAAGATACATTGCCTAATAAAAAGAAATGGAGGATTGAATGATACTGGAAAAACAACCTGAACTGTTAGCAGATGCAATACGCGCGGCTTCCGAATATTACCATATAGCACCGGTCTATATCGAAAAAGACTATTGGATAAGCAAGATATTGCAACAACTCTCCCGAAGCGTTTATATGGAGAACACGGTGTTCAAGGGCGGCACATCCTTGTCAAAAGGTTACGGATTGATTAACCGCTTCTCGGAAGATGTGGATGTGGCTGTACTCACGCAAAAGTTGAGCGGAAATCAGATAAAGACTTTGATTTCCAAGGTCTGCAAAGAAATGACCCAAGGCTTGCAGGAACAGGTTGTGCCTGAACTGACAAGTAAGGGTTCCCGTTATCGGAAAGCCTTGTACCAATATCCGGCAAGCGTCCATGACCCGTTGTTTGATTTTGTCGCCAACCGTGTAGTCGTGGAAATAAATTCGTTTGCCAATCCTTATCCATATGTCAGACGGCAAATAAAGAGCTTTATCACTTCCTACCTTGAAAATACAGGTATGGACTCTTTCATTGAAGAATATGACCTGCATCCGTTTGAACTGAACATTCTGGACAAACGGCGCACCTTGTGCGAGAAAGTCGTTTCGCTTCTCCGTTTCTCCTTTATGGATAATCCGGTGCAAGGATTAACCGGGAAAATCCGCCATTTCTATGATATCTATTGTCTGCTTGACGATAGGGAATGTATGGAATATGTGAAACAGGATTTCATTAAAGACCTGCAAGAACTGGCGGCGCATGACCGACAAATGTTTGACTCACCGGAAAAATGGAAACATACACCCATTAAAGAATCTCCCCTTCTTGGTTCATTCAATGAGCTATGGAAGCAATTGGGCGGATATTATGAACGGGAATTAAATTATCTGGCATATAGCCGGATACCTGATGCGAATCAAGTTGGAAAGAAATTGCACGATTTCATTTCGATAATTGAAAACAAGATATAATTTACAACATACAGGGATTTATGGCTCGACCGATTAAAGAAACGCCGGTAGTTACCGGTAAGGACGCTAAACGCTTTGCGGAGAAGATAGCTCACTTGAAACCTGAAAGCAAGGAAGAAAGGGAGGCGGCAAAGAAGGTTTATGCGAAGTTCAAGGCTCAATATACATTTTGGTGAAAAACATATAAAGAATGTATTGGCGAGATTTGAAATAGAAAACTTGGCAACCACCTTACTATATGTAGTTGCCAAGTTTTTCATTAAGTGTACCTCGCTCACAGCTTCATCCTCCATTTCGGTTTTTCCTGCGGCTTCTCCGTGCCGTCTTCCGGTTGGGGGATGCCGCCGATTACGACCTTTTCCTTGCCCGCGCTCATCAGCTCCTTGATGCTGATGGTCTTGGGCATGGCTGACAGCACCGGCGGTTTGCGCTCCGCCGCATGTGCCATGTAGTCGGGCATACGGTGGACGTATGGTTCGGATGCTGCCGGGACGGCAGGGTCGCCGGGCATTGAGGGAGCGGGTTGCGCCACCGATGGAGCTTGCGGCTCCGGCCGGATTTCCGTTACCCCTTCAGTGTTGGCCTCCTGCGCATCGACGGATTTCAAGGAGAGCAATATCTTGCGGTCAAGCGTGGCAAGCTCGGCCTTGAGTTGCTTCAACTCATCCTCTTTTTTCCATGTTTCATCCACGACCTGCTTCAGGACGGGAATTTCCTTTTCAATGTCAGCATTGTCCCGCGTGTATTTCTCTATCAGGCGGGGGATGCTGTCAAAGGCGTTGATGAAATTCCGGCAGGCGGTCTGCGGGTCGGCTGCCAAGCGTCCGTTGTTGTAGTTGTACAGGAGCTTGCCCGTGCCGCGCACGAAGAAGCGGTTCTCGCAGAAGTCCAATCCCTCCTTGACGGTGGTGTCTGTCTTGACCACGATTTCAAAGCCGTAGAGGGAGCCGATGGGAACCGGCTGGCCGTGCGTGCGCTCCTTGTCCTCTATCTCGTGCAGTCGGGCGGCAATGACTTTGGGGTCGCTGCCCGTTACCCCGTCAATCTTCAACGGGTTGAGCTTCTTGCCCTCCTTGTCGTACTGCACGCGGCTCTCGAAGTCCGCCATGTCCTGCCGCGCCCTCGCGATGATGTCGCTGTTGGAGGCTTGGTTGGCCAACAGGGTTTCCAACCGGATGCGCGAATCGCCCTTGCTGCGCTGGAACGCCTTGCGCTCGCCCTCCAGAGAGGCAATCTTCTTCTCCAGACGCGCCTTGTCCAACAGGTCGGTATTGCCGGAGAGGATGGCCACATACTCGGAGTAGTTCATGCCCCCTTTCTCGTCCATACTGCCCTCGTCGATGGTGCGGCTGCCCATGCGGTTCTGCTTGAGCTGGGTGATGAAAAGCTGCTTTGTAGTATATAATTGTACTGAGTAATTCTCATTCTAAACCACTTACTGTATGAAGAAGTCAAATCAAATATATCATATGCTACCAAAAATGTGTATTTTTGCATATAACTCAAAATATTATGAAGTATGGCAATTCTATACCCTTCTATTGAAGCTATTAGGAAACGGAAAACAGAAGCCACTCCTGGTGAAAAGGCTTTATTGTCTTTCCTATTAAATGCTTATGATGATGAATATGAAGTATTTTTTCAGCCCTTTCTAAATGGAGATTTACCAGACATCATAGTAATGCATAAAGGGGGAGGAGTCATGATTTTTGAAGTAAAAGATTGGGATTTATCAAATTACCATGTAAATGAAAAGGGTAGTTGGATTGTAAATTGTAACAAATCCATATATAAAAACAACCCTTTAAATCAAGTCTTGAAATATAAGAAGAACTTATATGACTTACACATAGATTCTTTATTGAGTTTACATTTGAAAGACTACAAATACTGGTATGTTGTAAATTGTGCCGTATACTTTCATTGCCATACTACAGAATATGCGCAAAGTTTTTGTATGGGAGAAAATCCAACAGACAAATACAAAACTTTTTTAAGCCGGAACTTCACAATAATTGGGAATGACGCTCTAAAGAAAGAAGCAATGGATGCCATTTTCAAGAAACGCTGGATAAGTAAAAAAAGCCGTTATTTTACCGATGAATTATATAATAGTTTTGCACGTATATTAAAACCATCCTATCATACAATAGAAGAAGGTATCGGTTACAAGTTGTCAGATGAGCAAAAATTATTAGTGAAAAGCGAAGAAGGAGCAAGAAAAAGAATTAAAGGTGTTGCTGGTTCCGGTAAAACATTAGTTCTGGCAGAGAGGGCTGTTAATGCACATAAAAGAACACACAGCTATGTGCTCATTTTAACCTATAATATAACACTTCGAAATTATATCCACGATAAAATTAGTGCAGTTCGTCAAGAGTTTGCTTGGGAATTCTTCCACATAAGCAATTACCATGACTTTATAAATAATAATATGAATAACGTTGGTCTTGAGTTTGAATTTTTAAAAGATGAGGAGGGAAATAGCAGATATATTACCTCAAAAGAAGAATACAACAAATTAGCCGATTTATATGTTTATTCAAATCTTCGACTTTTCGAGGGGCACGAGAACGAATTACCCAAATATGAAACAATACTGATAGATGAAACCCAAGACTATCAAGAAAACTGGATAAGAATGATTATGAAATATTTTGCCAGTGAAAATGCTGAAATTGTAGCATTTGCCGATGAAAAGCAAAATATTTATTCACGGGAATTGGATAATAACAAAATGCCAAGAATTCCTGTGCAAACAGGAGCTTGGGATAGGAAACTAAATAAAAGCTATCGCTTATCTCAAAAGATAGCATTATTAGTGACAGATTTTCAAAAACACTTCTTTGCTGATAAATACGTAATAGAACAGCAAATAGAAACTAATGCAATGTTATCTCTATTTGACGAACCTTACATTGAATATCATTATTATCCAATTGAAGAGAATGTTATAGAAGACAACACCATTGCTGCTTATATTTATCGCCAAATTAAGGAACATAGATTTAATTCTAACGATGTGACGATTTTGTCATCTCGAATCAGAATGTTACGCAAGTTAGATTATATGTTGCGAATAGAAAGCAAAGAGAAAACAAATATTATGTTTGAAACCAGAGAAGAATTTATGAAATTATGTCCTGAAGCTAAAACCGGACTTGAAACTAACGCGGAAATATTAAAAATAAGAAAAAACAGGAAAGCCAATTTTTGGATGAACAGAGGAACCATCAAGTTGTCGACCATACATTCTTTTAAAGGTTGGGAAAGCCCGGTATTATTTTTAGTTGTGGAAAATAATCTAAAGGCTACAAAAAATTTAGCCAACGCACGCCCTTACGAATTTTCAGATGAACTAGTATATACAGGAATCACTCGCTGTCAAAACTATCTGTTTATCATCAATACAGGCAACCAACAATATCACGAATATTTTTCAAATTGCAATTTAATCGATAAAAAGATAATGCCAGACGGATAGAATTTTGATTACATTATTATTGTAATTTCCATTTACCTTTATCCCGTCCGGCGCAATATACTATATTGAGGCGGTCAATATACTATATTCACCTTCCCGATATACTATATTGCCACGGACAACATAAAAGTCAATAATTCATGAACTTGTAAAACACGAAAGACTATGCCATTCTGGAAAAAATCATTCAGCAAGGCGCGCGGCGTCTATTATCCTCGTGCCATTGTGCAGGACAATCCTGTGGAAACGGAAACCATTGCCAAAGACCTGGCGAAAATATCAACGGTCAGCAACTCGGACGTGCAAGCCGTGCTGGGCGACATCGCAGGCGTGATGCACACCCGTATGGCGCAGGGCAAGAGCGTCCACATCAAGGGGTTGGGCTATTTCCGATACGTCCTCGACACCGTGGGCGTGGAAAACCTCGAAGACTTTGATTTTCAAAAACAAGTGAAAGCCGTCCGCGTGGAGTTCATCCCCGAACGCACCCGTACAGCGAGCGGTACGTACACCCGTGCCCTCGTGGACAGCGACCAGCTGGAATGGATTGAGCTTGCGCCCAACACGGAGGAGCAAGACCCGGCTGGCGGAGAGGTTGAAGAAGGTAGCGACGGCTCGTTCGGCTGACGACAAGCCCGGAAATTTTGTAGAAGCACTGTCCAAGCCCCGGACGGTGCTTCTTTTTTTCCACAACCGCCGTCCGAGACCTCGGACAGCCCCAAAAAACTTCCGCAACTCCTGTCCGAGCCTCGGACAAGGCTAAAAATCTTCCGCAACCGCTGTCCGAGACCTCAATCGGCGCTTATAATTTTCTGCAACTATTGCCGGAGATGCGGACGGAAATCCCTACCTTTGTGCAGACAACAACCCAAAAACGAACTATTATGAAAAAGATTAAGACCATCAGCCTGACTTCCCTCCGCGTGGAAGAAGACTTCGGCTTCCTAAAACTTGTTCTTGCTGAGATTGCCAACCTA
>OJMI01002026.1_pt1 | contig 19557 bp, 13 predicted proteins | sample 1597131 | NCBI WGS metagenome assembly OJMI01 (sample SAMEA2452116, study PRJEB22498) | human gut metagenome | reverse complement strand
CGGCGTGCAGCTTTCCGAAAGCCGGTTGTCCCAATGCGGGCGGACATCCTTTGATTACACAGCTGATAACTCCGCCTATCGTGTCACCTTCTCCCTTGATGCGGGTAATGAGGGCCTCCATCTCTTTTGCTTTTTCCGGGTCGGGGCAGCGTACGGCATTCTGTTCCGCAATGCTGAGGTCATAATGCGGGTAGGGGAAGTCGAGCTTTATGCCTCCTACCTGTGACGTGTAGGCCGTAACGGTAATTCCCAATTGACGGAGGGCCAGTTTGGCAAGAGCGCCTCCCACGCAGCGCGATATGGTTTCGCGGGCAGATGAGCGTCCTCCGCCACGGTGGTCGCGGATACCGTATTTAGTTGTATATGTATAGTCGGCATGCGAAGGGCGGAACACGTTGCGCAGATTCTCGTAATCGGACGAATGCTGGTTGGTGTTTCGTACGATGAATCCGATGGGACATCCGGTAGAGCGTCCTTCAAAAATGCCGGAAAGGAATTCCACCTCGTCGGCTTCCTTGCGCGCGGTGGTTATCTTGCTTTGTCCCGGTCGGCGTCGGTTCAGTTCTTCCTGAACGAAAGCCGTATCAATTTCAATTCCGGCCGGGAACCCGTCGACAACTCCTCCTACGGCAGCACCGTGCGATTCGCCAAACGTGGTTAGTCTGAATAAGTTTCCAAATGTATTGTTAAACATAGATAGAGCTTGTTTATGTGACAGACCGTTTTTCCGGTTGTCTGTTCTTGTTTATGGGCAAAGTTAATTAATAATTTGAGTAATTGAAATTTTATGCATGCCGGTATGCGCTTTACGTATTAAATAATGCGGAAAGTAATGAGGATTGTTGTAAATGTGATAAGGAAGGCGTATAAAGAAAAAATCATAACCTATAAATTTTAAAATATAGGCTATGATTTTTTTATTTATAAGTTATGAATATGAATTTTATAACTTATGATTGTATGCTTTACAGGCTATCTTTTTTTATTTTATGGCCTGTATTTTCTTTTTAGAATATATAACCGAATCCGATGTTCAGGTATACGTTATACATGTTGAATGTAATGGTATTGAAGTCACTGTGGAATATATCGTTCATTCCCCATTGCAAGTCACCGTTCAGGCGGAAGTGACGGTTTACTTTCCAGGAGCCTCCAAACTGTAATCCCCATTGCAGGTTTCTCAGGTTGTCAGAGAAATCGTATGAGGCGGTTTCTTCTCCGGTAAAAGGTCTTTTGGGACCTGTAGGGTCACCCTCACGCAGGTATCCGTCATATACATATCCCGAGAAATTCTCATCCATAAGAAATGCTATGTAGGGACCCATTCTTAAACTCCAGATAGAGCTTAGCCTGTAGGCTGCCATGACGGGAATGGTGAAGTAAGAGTTGTTGACCGTAGTCTGTACCATTCCTGTCCAGTTACCCTTTATAAGACCTCCTCCGTCTCTTAGTTCCATGCGGTAATTCTTTACTTCAGCCTTTGTCTTCATGGCCTTTGTGTCGAAAGAGATACCGCTGCTTAGTCCCCACTTCTCATTAAACCATTTGGTAACCTGTGCTCCTAATGAGAGGCTGAGGGTAGGATCGTAGCTTTCAATGGAACGTATTTCTTCCGGTAATGGAAGAGGACTTGTACCACCGATACTGAATGAAGCCTTCACCTCAAAATCAATATTGTGCTGGCGCAATTTCTGTGAAAAGTTTGTTTGTGCCTGGCTGCCTGCTGCAAATAACAGCAACAATGTGCATATATAGATAATCTGTTTTTTCATTAGAAGTCCTCCGAGAATTTAAGTTCTACATCATCAACGCAAAGCGTACTGTTTTCTGCTCCATTAAAGATTGCACCTTCTTCACTTGAGCTCATTACAATGGCCAGATTGTAATCGCCTCTTTTCAGCTTTTCGATATCAAGGGGTGTTCCTCCTTCAAATTCTTTGAACGGAATATAGAAAGGAGTCCATTCGCTGGCTTCTTTCCGTTCTGCGCGCGGAAGACGTGCAATCATGACAATATAAGGAGAGGTCAGTACATTATATCCGTCAAGGTATGACTTCTGAGTGTCAATGTACATTTGTGCTGCGTCATATAATACGCCGTAAATATCCCATGTGTCGGTCATATTATTATAATCAGTACCCTCCTGTGGATTTTTGATGGTCCATTCCGGTCCGGCTTTGTATTTGTAATATCCTTCAATGCTCAGCGGATAATAAGGGAATATGTTTCCTTCTCCAAAATGAGTGGATAGTGCCGGCTTGGATAAGCTTTCGAGCTGACCGAAAACACCGGTAAACAGATTTCCAGCTGCTATTGGAGCAAATATGGATACTAATGTTGATTTCGGTTTGCGGGTTACCATTTTTGCACAGCGTCCGTCTCGTCCGTCTTCACCTGAATAAGTCGGAAATAGGGTTGGATCGTCAGCCAGTCCGTCCATTCCGGCAGCTGTAACGAATCCGGAGTTACCACTGGCCCACTCCATTGTTATGGCTCCAAAATCATCGGTTTCCTGAATGATATGGTAATGACGTCCGCTTTCTTCTTTTGAAGTGTATGTATCAAAAGTATAATGAGTAATGGTTTCCTTGTCTTTAGTTACATAAATGGTATATTCTTTCTTCCATTTCCCGTCTTCAGAAGTAACCGTATACACTTGAGGTATTATGAAGTTGTTACTTTCATTGCTGGGAGGATTTATGGTTGCTCCCGGAGTCAACTCGAATATGGGGGTAAGACTGCTGAGGTCTGTTTCTTTGTTGACCATTAAGCTGATTTTATTGTTTTCTATAATAGGAGGTCGTTTCAGTACGTCTTCTTTTAGAGTACAGCTTACAATATCTGCTTCTGCATTAGGAGCCTCGTCTTTAATGCAAGAGCTAATGGTTGTTGCAATTAGGCAAAGAATAATATAAAACTTTTTCATTAATAATCGTTTTTGGATAGATAATAAAAAAATCTTTAGAATGTGTTGGATACAGTTTGCATTTCAGACAATCTGCAAAACGTTCTAAAGATTTCTTCTATATAATATAATATGGTGATGTTTCTGTTAGTCGTGGCAGCCGCATCCACAGTTTCCGTGGTGATGACCGTGTTCGTTACATCCGTCATCGCATCCACCGTCTCCACAACCGCCTCCGCAGCAGTCACATCCTCCACCGCATCCTCCGGAAAGCATATTGATTGTTTCCTGAATTTCGGCATTGGTTGCAGGACGTGATTCGGTTACTTCACCTTTGAATCGAAGATCTTTTCCTGCAAACGGGTGGTTGAAATCCATTACCACTACATCTTCTTTTACCTCAAGTACGGTTCCGTTAAGACGGTTGCCATCTGCATTCATCAGTGGAACGATGTTTCCGGCAAAAATTCTTTCAGAATCAAATTTTCCGTCAATTTCAAAGATGTTCTTGGGCAAATCCAATACATGAGTTTCGTCATATTCTCCATATGCTTCGGCAACTGGTATTACAAAATCAAACTTGTCACTTTTAGCCAATGGGGCGATTTCTTTTTCGAAAGCTTCAAGGGTAGTACCCATTCCGGAAATAAACTGGAAAGGATGTTCTACCGGTGCTTTTTCTACCATATTTTCTGTTCCATTCTCCGTAATATACAATTCGTATGATACGGTAATGTATTTGTTGGGATTGTTCTCCATATGCTTATTTATATAAATGGTTTGATATTAATCTTTTGTGTGCATATTCTTCGCAAAGATAGTGAAATATGAGCTAAAGATGCTATAAAAGGATGCTAAATATCATTTTTTTAAGAGATGCTCTTTCGTGAATATTAAACGGATAATAAAACTATTTGTTATTAAAATGCTTTATTTTGTATCATATGTAAATATATATAGGGTTTAATTATATCACGAATAATTGATATAAATCAATTAAATGGATATTTGTTGACTGGTTTACATTTATTAACCATAATAGTTTGCTTCCGTATTGAAAGCTATTCTATATTTGCAGTGTCAAAAAGATAAGAAAAGTATAGGTAAAAAGATTTTTAGTTTTTAGGATTAACAATTAATGTAAAAAGAAGAAAGAAAATGAAACGTTTTGTGTTACTTTTTGTAGCGTTGGCTACATTCGCGAGCGCTACTGTTTTTGCAGCTAACGAAGGTGCAAATGTGAATAAAGAGGTATGGAATTGGAATGTTCGCACAGAACGTATGGTGCGTTATTTGGATATTTATAGTGGTCAGTTTGATAAGGTGGCCCTTGTCAATGAGTATTTTTCTGATCAGTTACAGAAAATATCAGGCATTAAGGATGAAGATGTTCGCGCAAAGAAAGTACGTGAGGCTGTATCAGAGAATTTAAGTTTAATGAAAGGTATATTGAATGTAGAACAATATCGCAAGTATGTGACTTTATTAAATTTGACTATACGGAATAAAGGACTTGATGTTTATTTAGTTTGGTAAATGGGATAACAATTAATTTGGAGAGAATTGAAAAGGGGAAGGAGTCTCTATGATTTCTTCTCCTTTTTATTTTTACTGTATCTTTCAGAAATAACGGTTTCTTAAAACTGATACTGTGGATTGTATTTGGGGAATAGATAGCTTGTTTTTAAGAGCTGGAATGTTGTTTATAATAGATTGATTCTTTTTAATACAATGTGTTGTGCGTTGATTTATAGATGTTTATTGAATACTGTGACATAAAGGAATTGCCAACAGATGTATGTAGTGTGGATTTTCTTGGCTATATTTGTATAACGAATCTTATAACTAAACGATTAATAAAGTAATTATGGGTAAAAAAATTGTGACTTTTGGTGAGATAATGCTTCGTCTGACTCCTCCCGATAATTTGCGTATTCAGCAGAGCCGGAATTTTTTGGCAAATTATGGAGGTAGTGAGGCAAATGTTGCCATATCAATTGCAAATTATGGTGGTGACGTAGATTATGTTACTTGTTTGCCAAAAAATGCATTGGGTGAGAACTGTATTACTGAATTACGCTCACATAATGTTGGAACCAGAAATATTCTTCTTGGAGGACGTCGTCTGGGAACCTATTATATGGAAAAGGCTGTATCGATGCGTGGTTCGCAAGTGATATATGACCGCGACGGATCTTCTTTTACTGATTTGCAGCCGGGAATGATTGATTGGCGTAAAATTTTTCAGGATGCAAGTATTTTCCACTGGTCCGGTATTGATGCCTCATTGACGCCGGGACTGGCTGCCGTATGTGAAGAAGCAATTCATGTGGCTGATGAAATGGGACTTACCATCTGTTGCGATATTAATTACCGTAAGAACTTGTGGAATTATGGAAAGAATCCGAAGGAAGTGATGATTCCATTGATGAAGCATTGTGATATTGTTTTCGGAAGCGAGAGTGAGTATGCTACGGTAATGGGTATTCCAGCGCCTAAGTTTGCTGCAGTGTCAGACAAGGAAGTGGTAAACAAAGAAGCATATGAGAACTATTGCAGACAAATAGCAGCAGAACTTCCGCGTTGCAAATACGTATATATCGTTTTAAGAAATGTGATGAGCTCGGAGCATCATACCTTGGCAGGTGTATTGTATTCAGAGAATAAAATCAAGACTACCCGTGTATACGACATAACCAATATCATCGACTGTATCGGAGTAGGAGACGCATTTGTTGGCGGTTTGTTGTATGCACATACCGTATATGATGATGACAGAAAAAAACTGGAATTTGCAACGGCTGCATCTGTCTTGAAAAATACTATTGCCGGTGATTATAATATGATAAAGGCAACGGAAGTTGAAAATCTGATAGAAAAGGAAGCTACGGGAGAAGTTGACCGCTGATTTTCTGAGAGTCAGATTATAAATATAAAACATGGGAAGAAAAATCTGTCATGATAATGGTCGGTTTTTCTTCCTGTTGTTTTATAAAGATGTGTTTTTATATCATAAAGATATTTCTTTTCTTAGACAGGTTTTATGGGACTTATTAAATAGGAATATGCTTTTTATAATAAAATATACAATAAAAAACCTTTTATCTTACAAATAAATATTTTTATGGCTAAAAAATCTTCGTTTTGTTTGGGAGCTATCGAAAAAACACTACCTTTGCCGATGCAATACAAAAAAAGTAATATATGAACTTGAATACTTGCATAAACCTAGTGATTTCACACATTATTATTCGCGTCGTGGTGGTTTCATCAAGAGCGTAGAAAGGTTCGTGCGGTATTTTAAGACATATGAAAGAAGCCTTTCTCGTATTTGAGGAAGGCTTCTTTCATATTAATATCGGTGAAAAAGAATTTGAGATATGAAACATCAGTTACGTAGTGCAATCAGTACACAAGGACGCCGGATGGCAGGTGCCAGAGCCCTTTGGGTGGCCAATGGTATGAAACGGGAACAAATGGGAAAACCTATCATTGCCATCGTTAATTCATTTACACAATTTGTGCCCGGACACACACATTTGCATGAGATAGGGCAGATGGTAAAGCAGGAAATCGAGAAACTGGGCTGTTTTGCTGCCGAGTTCAATACCATTGCTATTGATGATGGTATAGCTATGGGACATGACGGTATGCTTTATTCGCTTCCTTCACGTGACATCATTGCCGACAGTGTGGAATATATGGTTAATGCACATAAAGCGGATGCAATGGTGTGCATCAGTAACTGTGACAAGATTACTCCGGGAATGCTGATGGCCGCCATGCGACTGAACATACCTACGGTCTTTGTTTCTGGAGGACCGATGGAGGCGGGCGATTGGAACGGACAGCACCTTGATCTGATTGATGCAATGATCAAGTCGGCCGATGCATCGGTGGGCGATGATGAAGTAGCCAAAATAGAAGAACATGCCTGTCCCGGATGCGGATGCTGTTCCGGAATGTTTACTGCCAATTCAATGAACTGCCTGAACGAGGCTATCGGACTGGCTTTACCGGGAAACGGAACTGTGCTGGCTACGCATGCTAATCGTAAACAGTTGTTCAAGGATGCGGCTGCGCTGATAGTTAAAAACGCATATAAATATTATGAAGAAGGCGATGAGTCTGTTTTGCCGCGCAGCATTGCTACCCGTCAGGCTTTTCTGAATGCCATGACCCTCGATATTGCCATGGGTGGTTCTACCAATACTGTGCTTCATTTGTTGGCTATCGCACATGAGGCTGAGGCCGATTTTAAAATGGACGATATTGACATGCTGTCACGCAAGGTTCCTTGCTTGTGTAAGGTAGCTCCCAATACGCAGAAATATCATATTCAGGATGTAAACCGTGCAGGAGGCATTTTGAATATTTTGGGTGAACTTGCCAAAGGCGGATTGGTTGATAAGTCTGTAAAGCGGGTCGATGGCATGACTTTAGGCGAGGCTATTGATAAATATGATATACAGAAACCGGAAGTTGATGCGGAGGCTTACCGTATCTATACAAGTGCTCCCGGAAACAGATTCAATATAGAATTAGGTTCACAGCAGGCTGTCTATAAAGAACTCGATACCGACAGAGCCAACGGTTGCATACGCGATTTGCAGCATGCCTATTCCAAGGATGGAGGACTGGCAGTGCTGAAAGGTAACATCGCACAGGATGGATGTGTAGTGAAGACGGCTGGTGTAGATGAAAGTATCTGGAAGTTCTCCGGACCTGCCAAGGTCTTTGATTCGCAGGAAGCTGCATGTGAAGGCATTCTGGGTGGAAAAGTGGTTAGTGGAGATGTTGTAGTCATCACGCACGAAGGCCCGAAGGGAGGACCGGGTATGCAGGAGATGCTTTATCCTACTTCTTATATCAAATCCCGTCATTTGGGTAAGGAATGTGCTTTGATTACTGACGGACGTTTCAGTGGAGGAACATCCGGACTGAGCATCGGACATATCTCACCCGAAGCCGCCGCCGGTGGTAATATCGGAAAAGTAGTTGATGGTGATATCATAGAAATAGATATACCGAACCGTTCCATAAATGTTCGTTTGAGCGATGAAGAACTGGCAGCACGTCCCATGACACCAATGACGCGTGACAGGAAAGTTTCAAAGGCCTTGCGTGCTTATGCCAGCATGGTAAGCTCTGCCGATAAGGGAGGAGTTAGGATGATAGACTGATAAAGTAGAGGAGATACAAATATGACTAAGGAAAAGATAACAGGTGCAGAAGCGCTGATGCGCTCTTTGGAGCATCAGGGAGTAACTACTCTTTTTGGGTATCCGGGAGGTTCCATCATGCCAGTCTTCGATGCGTTGTTTGATCATTCGGCGCAATTGAACCACATATTGGTGCGTCATGAACAGGCTGCGGCACATGCGGCAGAGGGATATGCCAGAGTCTCCGGAAAAGTGGGAGTCTGTCTGGTAACCAGCGGACCGGGAGCAACAAATACAATTACGGGAATAGCTGATGCAATGATAGACAGTACGCCGATTGTTGTCATTGCTGGACAGGTAGGTACTCCTTTTTTGGGTAGTGACGCCTTTCAGGAAGTCGATTTGGTAGGTATTACCCAGCCGATTTCCAAGTGGAGTTATCAGATACGTCGTGCCGAAGATGTGCCGATGGCTGTAGCCAAAGCTTTCTATATAGCCCAGAGCGGACGTCCGGGACCGGTTGTTCTTGACTTTGCGAAGAATGCACAGGTTGAATCGTTCGAATATGAACCGGTCGATGTTGACTTTATCCGCAGTTATGTTCCGGTGCCGGATACTGATATGACTTCATTGGAGGAAGCGGCAAAAATGATAAACTCGGCAAAACGTCCGTTTGCATTGGTTGGACAGGGAGTGACTCTCGGAAATGCACAGAAAGAGTTGCTTACCTTTCTTGAAAAGGCGGATATACCCTGTGGTACAACATTGTTGGGCCTGTCCGATATTCCTACTTCACATCGTCTGAACAAGGGAATGCTGGGAATGCATGGCAATCTGGGTCCCAATGTCAAGACCAATGAATGTGATGTTCTGATTGCTATTGGTATGCGCTTTGATGACCGTGTTACCGGTAATCTGGCAACCTATGCCCGTCAGGCCAAAATCATTCATCTGGATATCGATCCGGCAGAGATAAACAAGAATGTAAAAGTCGATGTGGCTGTTATGGGAGACTGCAAGCAAACCTTGCCACAATTGACCGATATGATAACATTTGCACACCATGAAGAATGGATTGCAAGTTTCCGTGAACATGAACAGCTGGAGTATGAGCGTGTAATCAAGAATGAAGTTTATCCTGCTGACGGGCCTTTGAAAATGGGAGAGGTAGCCCGTGCTGTGAGTGACGCGGCAGGCGATAAAGCCGTTCTTGTAACCGATGTCGGTCAGAACCAGATGTTGTCGGCCCGTTATTTCAGGTATAACCGGAACCGCAGTATCATTACATCTGGAGGATTGGGTACAATGGGATTTGGCTTACCGGCCGCTATTGGAGCCACTTTCGGTGATTCGGAGCGTATAATTTGCGCTTTCATGGGCGACGGCGGCTTGCAGATGAGCATTCAGGAGCTTGGTACTATCATGGAACAGAAAGCACCGGTCAAGATTATTCTGCTGAATAATAATTATCTGGGTAACGTACGTCAGTGGCAGGCCATGTTCTTCAATCGCCGTTATTCGTTTACTCCTATGATGAATCCTGATTATATGAAGATAGCTGAGGCGTATGGCATTCCCTCTCGATTGGTAGTAAAGCGTGAAGAACTGTCACAGGGCATAGAGCAGATGCTGAATACCGATGGACCGTTCCTGTTGGAGGTAGCGGTAATCGAAGAAGGAAATGTATTGCCGATGACTCCTCCGGGAGGTACGGTTAACGAGATGTTGCTTGAATGTTAAGGAGGAAGATGATTATGGAAAAGAAATTATATACTTTGATTGTATATTCGGAAAATATCGCCGGTATACTGAATCAGATTACGGCTGTTTTTACCCGTCGTCAAATCAATATCGAGAGCCTGAATGTTTCAGCCTCGTCTATTGAAGGAGTACATAAATATACCATTACGATATGGGCTGAAGAAGATACCGTAATAAAAGTTGTAAAACAGATAGAGAAAAAGATAGAAGTACTTCAGGCACATTATTTCACTGATGATGAGATTTTCTATCATGAAATCGCTTTATACAAGCTTGCTACTCCCGAATTGGAAAATAATTCGTATATTTCGAAGGTGGTTCGTCGTTACGGAGCAAGTATTGTGGAGGTTAATCCGGTATATTCCATTGTGAAGAAAGCGGGTATGAGCGACGAGATATCTTCTTTGTATGATGAACTTCAGGCATTGGGCTGCGTGTTGCAGTTTGTCCGTTCCGGCCGTGTAGCTATCACGAAAAGCTGTGTAGAGCGGGTAAATGAATATCTTGCAGACCGCGAAATGAAGCATTTACAAAAAAATAAATAAAGATATGAGTATAGATAAGGTCGGAAGTTTCGGTTTTGTAGCAGAACCGTTTCATGTGGATTTCACAGGTCGTTTGACAATGAGTGTATTGGGTAATCATTTGCTGAATTGTGCGGGATTTCATGCCGCTGATCGTGGCTTTGGCATGGCAACCCTGAATGATTATCATTATACGTGGGTGCTTTCCCGTCTGGCTATAGAGTTGGAACGCATGCCACGCCAGTATGAGAAGTTTACAATTCAGACATGGGTAGAGAATGTATACCGTTTGTTTACAGACCGTAATTATGCAATCCTTGACGAACAGGGAAATCCCTTGGGATATGCACGTTCCATATGGGCCATGATAAGTATGGAAACCCGAAAACCGACCGATCTGTTGTCTCTGCACGGAGGAAGTATTGTTGATTATATCTGTCAGGACAAAGAGTGTCCCATAGACCGCCCGGGAAAGATAAAGGTATCGGATGAGCATCCGGTGGGCGAGTACCGTGCGCAGTATAGTGACATTGACATCAACGGACACGTAAACAGTATCAAATATATAGAGCATATCCTTGATCTGTTCCCGATGGAGATGTTTAAGACCAAGCAGATAAAACGGTTTGAAATGGCATATTCAGCCGAAAGTTATTATGGCGATACTCTCTCATTTTATCGTGATGAGGTAAAGACAGACGAATACGATATCGAAGTAAAAAAGAATGCCGGTGACATAGTATGTCGCAGTAAAGTAATATTTATATAAACTATTAATTAAACGAGAGTGACCGTTTATATCGGGCACATAAAAATTTGAAGAAAAATGGCACAAATGAATTTTGGTGGAGTTACTGAAAATGTAGTAACCCGTGAAGAGTTTCCATTGGAGAAAGCGCGTGAGATTTTGAAAGGTGAGACCATCGCAGTTATCGGTTACGGTGTTCAGGGTCCCGGACAGTCTTTGAACCTGCGCGATAACGGTTTCAATGTAATTGTAGGCCAGAGACAGGGAAAGACTTATGAGAAAGCTGTTGCTGACGGTTGGGTACCGGGTGAGACTTTGTTCAGCATTGAAGAGGCTTGCGAAAAGGCTACAATTATCATGTGTCTGCTTTCTGATGCAGCTGTTATTTCTGTATGGCCAACCATTAAGCCTTATCTTACTGCAGGAAAAGCATTGTATTTCTCTCATGGATTTGCCATTACATGGAATGACCGTACCGGAGTGGTTCCTCCTGCCGATGTAGATGTGATTATGGTAGCTCCGAAGGGTTCAGGTACTTCTTTGCGTACCATGTTCCTTGAAGGAAGAGGCTTGAATTCTTCTTATGCTATTTATCAGGATGCAACCGGCAAGGCATTCGACCGTACCATTGCATTGGGTATCGGTATCGGTTCCGGATATTTGTTCGAGACTACATTCAAGCGTGAGGCTACTTCTGACCTGACCGGTGAGCGTGGTACTTTGATGGGTGCTATTCAGGGATTGCTGTTGGCACAGTATGAGACATTGCGTGAGCACGGACATACACCGTCTGAAGCTTTCAATGAAACCGTTGAAGAGCTTACTCAGTCATTGATGCCTTTGTTTGCTGCAAAAGGTATGGACTGGATGTATGCCAACTGTTCAACTACTGCACAGAGAGGTGCGCTTGACTGGATGACTCCTTTCCACGATGCTACCAAGCCTGTGTTTGAGAAACTTTATAAATCAGTTGCCGATGGAGTTGAGGCTCAGCGTTCAATTGATTCCAACTCACAACCCGATTACCGTGACAAGCTGAATGAAGAGCTTCGTCAGTTGCGTGAGAGCGAGATGTGGCAGACTGGTGCCGTAGTTCGTAAACTTCGTCCTGAAAATAACTGATCATATTAATTCTTTGTTTTGCAAATGCCGTTTGTACCTCAGTACTGGGGTGACAGACGGCATTTTTCTTTATTACGGCATTTAACTCACTGCTTTTTTGCTACATTTGTAGCAATGTAACTAAAAACTATATAGGAATGAAGAAATGGTTGGTTGCCGCATTGTTGTTTACCTGCGGCTTTTGTGATTTGAGCGTGAAGGCACATGAGTTGCCCAAACGTCCGGAATATGTAATTGTCACTTCTTACAGAGTTTCAAATGATGCCGAATGGATGGATGTGATTGAGGCTTTGAAGAAGAAACATAAGGGTGCAGAAGTTTGTTACTACAAAGAGTCTCCGCGTGAAGTTTTGCCCAATCTTCGCTGGTATTATCCGCGTTATGTGGCATTCATAGAGAAGCCTGAACAGATAGGACGTGATTTTATTGTCGATTTGAACCGTATGAGCCGTGAGATTGACGATGATATCTATGCTGACTATCTGTGGGGAGTAATTACCGGTTACGATGCCAAGGCAGCTCTTCGTCTGGTAAACAGTACGGAACAGCCTAAAGTTTTGAAGAATGCGCTCAGCACAGTGAGCTCATTTGGCGACGGACTGTGGTTTGAGCGTTTTGCCTATATATCCGACTCTCGTCCGGGCATTTGTGGAGAGCGTGAGAAGGGTGAAGCTAAGATTAAGGAAGAAACGGTTACTGACAGTATTGATAACCGCATATTCCGTGACATGGTCGACAAGGCCGAGAAAGAAGGCAAGAAGCTTAACCTGCCGAAAGACTTTTCAGTGAAAAAGCCCAATCTGCTGAAACGTTTCTGTGATTTCTATGCGAAATATGATCCTGATTTGATTGTGACGGCTGCCCATGCTACCGAAAAGAATCTTGAGATGCCCTATTCTGCCGGAAATATCATGTGCAAGGACGGAAAGCTTTATGCCGATTTCCCTGACGGACCGAAAGATCTTGTAGAATCAGGTAAGACCAGAGTATATCTTCCTATAGGAAACTGTCTGATTGGAAATGTGAACAAGACAAACAACAGTATGGCCATTGCCTTTATGAACAGTGCCAATCTGGGAATGTTTATCGGTTATGTAGTTGAAACATGGTACGGACGCAACGGTTGGGGAGGATTGTGTTACTTTATGAACAATCCGGGCCGCTATACCATCCCCGAAGCTTTTTATCTGAATCAGCAGGATATGCTGTTCCAGCTTCGTGAGATGGCCCCCGATTTCCTGAGAAAGCCTTATCCTTATAAAGAAGGAAATATGCATCTAGAGCAGGAATATACCGAAGTAGCCAAAGCTTATGGAAAGGGAAAAATGCCGATAGATGTTTTTGGTTTCTATCATGACCGTGACGTCTTGGCATTGTATGGTGACCCTGCATGGGATGTACGTCTGATGGAGCAGGCGAATCCCAATGATTATGAAGTAAAATGCAAGGTGAAGAATGAAGAGTGTGTAATCACCGTGAAGACCGGTCCTAACTATAGCGAGAAGCGTCTTGAAGGTTCTGACTTCCGTTCACAGCATGTAGGTGACTTGCCTTTCAGTTATTTCTTCCCGAAACGCTTGCGCAATCCGCGTCTGGCAGAAGGACAGAACTGGAAAGCCGCTGTCGATGAAAATTTCCTTCTGGTATACAAGCCTAATTTTGAGCCCAATAAGGAATACACCATTATCTTGAGAACCGATCCGGCCAGATGATGGGTTGACCGATAAAAAAGGACGTGTGCTTCCGGTTCAAAGCACACGTCCTTTTATTCAAAAGCACGCGTGCTTTTAAAAAAAGGACGCGTGCTTTTTATTATACGTTTCAAGCTTTTATTTCAGCTTGCTGATACTTTCTTTCAGAGCGGCAATCTTGGTCTCGGCATCGGCCTGTTTCTTGCGTTCCATTTCGATAACGTTGGCCGGAGCCTTGCTTACGAATTTCTCGTTACTCAGCTTCTTCATGACGCTCATCAGGAAGCCTTCCTGATATTTCAAATCAGCTTCCAGTTTCTTGAGCTCTTCCTCCACGTTGATCAGGTTACCCAGAGGTACGGCATATTCGGTAGTTCCTACCATGAATGCGGCAGCACCGTCCGATTTAGCCTCTACCGATGTGATGGCCGACAGATTGCAGAGCTTTTCAATTACAGGATTGAATGCTGCAACCGGGCTTTCGCCTACCACTTCCAGTGACAGGGCCTCTTTCTGTGCGATGTTCTTTTGCAGACGGATGGTACGGATGCCTCCGATAACCTCTTTCACAGCTTCAAAGCGGTTGATAAGCTCCTCGTCGAATTCTGCGGGTATATTCAGAGTCTGCACCATGATGCTTTCGCCTTCCTTGCGGTCATAGATGTGTTGCCACAACTCTTCGGTGATGAACGGCATGAACGGATGGAGCAGTTTCAACAGGCTGTCGAAGTATCCCAAAGTCTTTTCGTAGGTAACCTTGTCGATGGGTTGTCCGTAGGCCGGTTTTACCATTTCGAGATACCAGCTTGAGAACTCGTCCCAGAACAGTTTGTAAACAGCCATCAGCGCTTCGCTCAAACGGTATTTGCCAAAGAGGTCGTTCACTTCAGCAGCTGTTTTGGCCAGCATGGAGCCGAACCATTCGGTAGCAAGGCGTGCATATTCCGGTTGTTCCATGTCTGCTACGTTCCAGCCCTTTACCAGACGGAATGCGTTCCATATCTTGTTGTTAAAGTTACGTCCCTGTTCGCAGAGCGCATCGTCAAAGAGGATGTCGTTTCCGGCAGGAGCAGCCAGCATCATACCCATGCGCACACCGTCGGCACCGTATTTCTCAATCAGTTCGAGCGGGTCGGGTGAGTTTCCGAGTGATTTTGACATCTTGCGGCCAATCTTGTCGCGGACGATACCTGTGAAGTATACGTTCTTGAACGGCATCTTTCCCTGATATTCATAGCCTGCCATAATCATGCGGGCTACCCAGAAGAAGATAATGTCCGGACCGGTTACCAAGTCGCTGGTAGGATAGTAGTAGTTTATCTCTTCGTTGTTCGGGTTGTTGATTCCGTCGAAAAGAGAGATAGGCCACAACCATGATGAGAACCATGTGTCAAGGCAGTCTTCATCCTGACGGAGATCTTCCATCTTCAGAGCCGTGTTGCCGGTTTTTTCCTGAGCCAGTTTCAGAGCCTCTTCCGGAGTCTCGGCCACTACATATCCTCCTTCGGGAAGGAAGTAGGCCGGTATGCGGTGTCCCCACCATAATTGACGGCTGATGCACCAGTCCTTGATGTTTTCCAGCCAGTTCTTGTAAGTGTTCTTATATTTGGCAGGATAGAACTTCAGCTCGTCGTTCATTACAGGCGGCAGTGCCATGTCTGCAAAATGCTGCATCTTGAGGAACCATTGCATTGACAGTTTCGGTTCGATGGCAACATTTGTACGTTCTGAAAATCCTACCTTATTGGTATATGCCTCTACTTTTTCGAGCAGTCCGGCAGCGTCGAGGTCTTTTTCTATCTGTGCGCGCACATCGAAGCGGTCCATGCCCACATACAGTCCGGCAGCTTCGCTCAGCGTTCCGTTGTCATTGAATATGTCGATGCTCGGCAAGTTGTATTTTTCGCCCAGCATATAGTCGTTCACGTCGTGAGCAGGAGTTACCTTCAGACATCCGGTACCGAACTCAATGTCTACGTAGCTATCCTGTATAACCGGGATTACGCGGTTTACCAGCGGAACAATCACTTTCTTTCCTTTCAGCCACTGGTTCTTCGGGTCTTCCGGATTGATACACATGGCCGTATCACCCATGATGGTTTCGGGGCGTGTGGTAGCTACAACTGCATAGCGGCGTCCCTGTGCGTCACGGTGCACAACCTCGCCTTCGGCTCCGGTTTCTCCGCTCATGTCATCATCGGCCACATAGTAACGCAGGTAGTAGAGCTTGCTGTGCTCTTCTTTATAGATAACCTCCTCGTCGCTCAGGGCGGTGAGTGCCTTCGGGTCCCAGTTTACCATGCGTACGCCGCGGTATATGAGTCCTTTGTTATAAAGGTCGACGAATACTTTGATAACGCTCTTGCTTCGGGTTTCATCCATGGTGAATGCCGTGCGGTCCCAGTCGCAGCTGGCTCCCAGCTTGCGCAACTGTTTGAGGATGATGCCTCCGTGTTCTTCGGTCCATGCCCATGCATGTTTGAGGAACTCTTCGCGTGTGAGGTCGGTCTTCTTGATACCTTCCTGTGCCAGTTTGTTTACCACTTTGGCTTCGGTAGCAATCGAAGCATGGTCTGTTCCCGGCACCCAGCATGCGTTCTTTCCTTCCATGCGTGCGCGGCGCACCAGAATATCTTGAATGGTATTGTTAAGCATGTGTCCCATGTGAAGCACGCCGGTGACGTTAGGTGGCGGGATGACGACGGTATAAGGTTCACGTCCGTCGGGTTTAGAACTGAAAAGCTTGTTGTCCAGCCAATACTGGTACCATTTCCCCTCCACATCTGCGGGATTGTACTTACTTGCTAATTCCATTTTTCTATTTTGTATTTGTTTGTTAAGTTAACCGTTAATGGCTGCAAAAGTAACAAAAAAGCAAGTTACTCGCTTTATTATTAGCCATTAAAATAACTTTTGGCGGTGAAAATATTGAAAACTGCGCTTTTCTTATCCGTCCGTTTTGTGCTTTTTAGCGTGTGATGTGTAAAAAGACAAACCTTGTCAGAAAAACAGGCTTTTTTATATACTTGTTAATGAATGGGTTATTGGAGTAGAAGAATCAGGTTGCTGGCAGTTAAGGCTCAGCGTGGTGGCGACCAAGGCTCAGCGCGCTGGGAGTTAAGGCTCAGCATGCTGGGAGTTAAGGGTCAGTAAACGGGAAAGCAGAGAGAAAATAAATGTAATTTTTTTTGATACTTTTGGATAATATTATAGCTTTGCATCGACTTTAAATTTAATTAGTGGTAATTGCAATGCGGATACAAACGTATACATTGCCATCTTGAAATGAAGCTAATACTTATGAAAAGAAACCTTTATTTATTGTTTTTTCTTAGTCTGCTCCCGACTCTTCGGTTGTCGGCCCAGCAGGTGAGCGGGCGTGTGGAAGATTCGGGACACCAGCCTTTGTCGTACGTTACGGTGCGTTTGCTCTCTGCTGATTCTACCTTTGTGAAAGGTGTTCGCACTGACAGTGTGGGGACATTCTCACTCCACGCTTCTCACCCGGGAAATTATTTGCTTCACGTGAGCTGCATTGGTTATCAGACAGCTTTCTTGCCTGTGAATTTGCAGAATGATATACGACTGACCACTCCCATTATATTGCAAAACAATGATGTCACTCTTCAGGAAGTAACTGTAGAGGCTTCCTCCTATGTGCGAAGCAAGGACCGTTTGCTTATTTATCCCGACAAACAACAGATAAAACACTCACATACGGGATATGATTTGCTTTACAGACTCATGATTCCGGGAGTGGACGTAGACCGGCTGAATGGTACGGTGCAAGCTTTCGGCGGAGAAGTGTCTCTTTATATTGACGGACGGAAAGCAAGCTATCGTGAAATACAGAACTTACGCCCCAAGGATATAGAGAAAGTAGAATATTATGACGTTCCTACAGGTAAATATATCAATGACAATGCCGCCGTGAATTTTATTACCAGGCAATATAAGACCGGAGGTTATGTGGCAATGGATGCAAAACAGACCATCGGCTATCTGAAAGGCGATTACAATATAGCGGCCAAACTGGCGCATGGAAATACCCAATATACATTGTTTGCCGGATATAATATGGCGAAATATGAGGGAGACCGCGAAAATCAGAACGAACATTTCGTTTTTTCGGAACACGAAACAGACAGGTTTGCCAATACGCTTGCCAGCAGGATTAAAAATAACCAGCAATATGCCCAGTTGAATGTAGAGAACAAGAGTGACAAGCGTTCTCTTTTGGCTAAAGTGTCGGTCGTTCGTGATGAAGCACCGGACAATTACCGGCATAGCATGGTGCGATACAGCGATACGGGAAATAGTCAGGAAAGTTTTCGTAATACCGATCAGTCCGGCTTAAAGCCCGAAGTAGAGTTATACGGATATTTCCATCTGCCGAAAGACCAGTATCTGGAAACACGGTTGACGGGAAGTTATGCAAAGAACAAATACCGGTATGAATACAATGAAAACAGTTTTTCTACTCTGACCCATACGCAGGAAGATTTCTACGAATTCAATGCCGACGTGTCTTACGGCATACAGCTGAAGCATCAAAACAGCTTTACGGCACGTCTCATGCATTATCATACCGTCAGCTCGGCTCTTTATGAAGGGAATACCCCTTCATGGCAGCATTTGTGGATGGGACGGACCAGCCTGTTGGCGGAATACAGTCAGAAGTTCGGAAAAAGATTTTCGCTGAAAGTGGTGCTGGGATTGCCATCATACCTGTACAGCCTTCACAATGATGATTCCGAGCATTATCTTCTTCCGTACGTTAATACACGGATGCTTTACCGTCTGGCCAACAACCAGCAGTTTATGGTAAACGTTTATTGGGGCAACGAGGCGCCCAGTATGGAAACAATGAGCAAGGCCGAACAACAAATAGATTCACTTCGCTTAAAGAGAAGTTATCCGTTTAAGAAACTTCCTAACGCATATTTGGTAATGGCTGTATACAGTGGTCAGTTCGGACGGTTGGGATTGCAGGCAGCGGCTAATTATATGGGAGGTACGAATTTGAGAATCGTCGACTACTACAGAGAAAATAATCTGATTGTTGAGTCTTTGCGGAATAACGGTAAGGCTCATAACGTGAATGCGGAACTTTCAGCATCCTGGAAAATATCTGACGCATTCCGTGTAAAAGGTGAGGGAACATGGTTTTACCTCCGGTATCAGGATACACCTTATCGTTTGAGCAGTTTCTCTTTCAAAATGCAGGCCGATTATTACTGGAAAGACTTTTCGTTCGGCATTTACGGGAGAACTTGTTCAAAGGTTATGGATTCTGACCTGATTTGTGTAACCATTCCTGCAAAATATGGCATTTCTGCAAGCTGGAGCTATAACGGATGGTATATCGAGGCTGGAGCCGAAAATCCGTTTACCAAACATAGTGACTATGAATATTCACTGAATACGGATGTTTATGGTTATCGGAAGACTTTAAGTAGCCGCACTAACCAGCAAACCGGTTACATCAAAGTGGCCTATACCTTCGACTTCGGTCGTAAGACCTCCCGCGACAGCCGCGATGTGAATACGAATATAAACAGTGCTATTTTGAAAGCAAACTGAAAGATTTAATATAGGGACTGTCGTAAAAAGAATAAAACTTTATAACGAATTGATTGCCAAT